>Ga0209407_1000017_pt1 | contig 224669 bp, 220 predicted proteins | sample AD_JPNHG3_MetaG_FD_184410 | JGI IMG/M metagenome (GOLD analysis project Ga0209407, IMG submission 184410) | Active sludge microbial communities of municipal wastewater-treating anaerobic digesters from Japan - AD_JPNHG3_MetaG (SPAdes) (version 2) | ecosystem: Engineered > Bioreactor >... | reverse complement strand
CAATGAAGTTCGGCCACACAGTTCGCTGGATGACAAAACGCCTTATGAATTTGTCAAAGAGCATCAATCTATGCTACAGGAGCAAAGACTCAATTTGAACCTGGTACATATTTAGGGGGAAGGTCAAGAAGACTTTTAATGCTTTACAACGCAAACAATTATCAGAGTTTTTAGATGTAATTTGTAAAAATGAATATAACTACAGTTCAAAAAATATAAAAGTTAATAAATTGCTCTGTCACTATAAAGCTGATTAATGCAAAACAATCTCGGCTGAAAAATATTTTGCCACCAACAAAACCAATCAATAAATAACACTTGACTGCAAAAAGCGGGCAAATGATAATCACATCAAAGGAGTGTGCATGAACGACAGTCTCATTTTTCAGGATAAGCCCGACCTGGTAAATCCATACCTTTTAATCGGTTTAAATGGCTGGTTGAACGCGGGCGAGGTGGCCACAGGCTGCATTGATTTTCTGCGCCGCAACCTCAATGCCCAGAAGTTTGCCCATATCGATTCCCTGCCTTTCCATGTCTGGCAGGTTCCGGGCTTTGATCTGGCGCAGGCCATGAGACCGCACGCGGTCATAGAAGAAGGCGTGGTCAAATCACTTGCCGAACCCGCCAGTGAATTCTTTTACTGGAAGAGCGGCGCTGAACATGACTTGATTCTTTATACCGGTTTCGAGCCGAATCTGAGGTGGCCGGAATACGCCTCCGCAATCTTAAGCATTGCCAAACATTATCGGGCGCCAAGAATCTATTCTCTTGGCGGTGTTTACGATCAGGTCCCCCATACCCGTGAAACAAGCGTCTTTGCCGTGCTGAGCCGTCCGGAGATGAAGAGCGAATTCAAATCGTTTCCGTTATTAAATTACGCGGGGCCGTGCAGTTTCTCCACCATGCTGTTGAGCCAGGCCGGTAAAGAGGGCATTGAGGCGGCCGGCATTACGGCCAGAGTCCCGCCGTATATTCAGGTTTTTAACGCCAAAGCCTGCTACGATCTTTTGAAAAAGGTGTTTGCCCTGACGCCTTTGAATATCGATTTGAGCGATCTCAAGAAATCCGGTGATAACCTGGTGGAGATGATGAACAAGTCCTTCAGCCAGAATGACATCGCCCTTAAACAACTGCAAAAACTGGAAGAAATGTACGATGCCGCTTTGCTTCAGGAATACGGCCAGGCCCCGGGGCTCAACATCGACGAGCTGATGCAGGAAATGCTGAACATGAAAAAGGACGATAAAAAACTGCATTGATAAATAATTAAGCATTTAGAGAACAGGGCACTTAATTGTTAATGGTAGCGTGTAACGGCGCTGAAGGCTGTTATAAAGAGATTGCTTCGCTTCGCTCGCAGTGACAGGCGTGGCATGTCATCGCGAAACGGCTAATACCGGTGAAGCGATCTCGAACGAAATATAGATTGCTTCGTCGCTTTGCTTCTCGCAATGACATAAACGCGCAATGACGGTAAGAACAACTCGCACTTTATTGAAAAAGTAGCACGGCTGATCATCAAAATGATTTTGCTTGCAAAATATACCTAAGTATATATAATTATCAATAATGGTAATTATATATGCTTAGTAATAATATTGAAAAATTACAAGAATTAAGCCGAAACGCGTATTTCACGCTCGATGACGTGGCGCAGAATTTCGGCCTTCAGCCGGGCTCGGCGCGCGTTTTTTGCAGCCGCTATGATAAAAAGGGCCTGCTGGTTCGGCTTAAAAATAATCTCTACACTACCGCGTGGAGGTGGGAAAACCTCACGCGCAATGATTTCTTCATCATCGCAAATATTTTGCAGGTGCCTTCCTACATTTCCCTGATGACCGCCCTGGCGCATTACGATGTAACCACACAGGCGCAGCAGGATTACCAGGAAAGCATTTGCCATAAGCGAACCATCGTGTACAACGTCCGTCAGGCTGTTTTTAGTTATGTCAAAATACAGCGGCCGTATTACAACGGTTTTGTCAAGACCGATGGCATTTTTATCGCCACAAAGGAAAAAGCGTTTCTAGACGCGGCTTATCTATATTCATTCGGCAAGTACCGTTTTGATGCGGACTCGCTGGATTTTAAAAAGCTTGATTTCAATAAACTCAAAAGCATGCTAAAAAATTATCCTCAAAAAACAAAGGACACGGTGAAAAGACTTTGCGGGATTTAATTAAACACGAGCAATTTGAGTTGGAAGTGCTCGAGAGGCTGCAAAGCGGGCGGTTTCTTTCCGACCTGATTTTCGGCGGCGGCACTATGCTGCGTTTGTGCCACGGTCTGGCGCGATATTCGGTGGATCTGGATTTCTGGGTGACAAAAGATATAGACTGGAAAAAATTTTATGTGCGGCTGGAAAAATATCTGCTTCAATATTACAAGCTGAAAGATTCCGCCAATAAAAGATTTACCATTCTTTTTGAACTGAAATCGACGCAGTATCAAAGAGCTCTGAAAATCGAAATTCGCAAAGAAACAAAAAAAATAAAAACGGAATCTGCCATCGCGTACAGCCCCAATTCAACGGTGCAGGTTCTGATGCGAACAGTAGCGCTTGACGAGATGATGAAATCGAAGATTGAAGCATTTTTAAGCCGGCGTGAGATTCGAGACGCTTATGACATCGAATTTCTTTTAAAAAAGGGCATCTCTCTGTCCGGTGGAAAAGAAGTTATGAAGAAGTTGCAGGCGGGGCTGGAAAGGCTGGGCAAGAAAGACTTTTCCGTAAAGCTGGGCGCTTTGCTTGACGCGGTGGAGAGAAAGTATTATCTGGAAGAAGGATTTAAAATCATACGCGCGCGTTTGGGCGAAAAACTTAATGAATGATACATGGTTGTCAAACAAAAAACAGAGGGAATATAACTTAAATAGTTTAACATTAAGGAGATAATATCATGATTAAAACAGTCGAACAGTATCTGGAAAGTCTCAATGACGGGCGGGAAGTGTGGTGCCTGGGTGAAAAGGTAAAAGACGTCCGGACGCATCCCTCGGTAAGAACCATTATTGAAATGGCCGCGATGGATTACGTTTTGCCGAACCATCCCGACTACAAGCATCTTTTTGTCACCAAGGACAAAGACGGTGAGGATATTAATTTTCTGCTTACCTCTCCAAAAACACCGGAAGATATGCTCCACCGGCGCGAATGCTATATGGTGGGCATGCGTTCGGGCGGCGGCGTGCTGGTGCACTGCATGGGCGCGGACGCTCTGGCCGCTTTCAGCGTGGCCGCCGAGGTGATGGATAAAAAGCTGGGCACAAATTACATGGAACGCGTCGAAAAATACCGTACCTATCTCCAGAAGAACGATCTGGCGCTCACCGGCGCGATTACCGACGTGAAAGGCGACCGCAGCTTGCATCCTTCAGCGCAGAAACAGCACAAGGATTTTTATCTGAGAATTGTGGATAAGAAAAAAGACGGCATCGTTGTCCGCGGCGCCAAGGTGCATATCAGCGCCTCGCCCTGTGCCAATGAACTTTTGTGCCTACCCTGCCGCACACACGGCGAAGCGGACAAGGATTACGCGCTTGGTTTTGCCGTGCCGGTGAACGCCAAAGGCGTGAAGCTTCTGGGCGTGGAGCCCAACACGCGCCTCTACGGCGACGAAGGGGAATTTGATTATCCGATGTCCGATCATCTCCAGCCTTCGGAATCACTCATTATTTTTGATGATGTGTTTGTTCCCTGGGAACGGGTTTTCATGTGCGGTGAATGGCAGTATTCGCAGATTCTGGCTTACGCTTTCGCGAGTTATCATCGTCTGTTCGGCACATGTAAAATGACGCATACGTTGGAGATGATGACAGGTGCGGCGAGCCTGATTGCCGAATACAACGGCGTGCAGAATGTTCCGCATGTGCGCAAAAAACTTTCCTGGATGGCCTACATCACGGAGACGGTGCAGATGCTGGCCAAGCAGGCCTGCCTTGATCCGCAAACGGAATTCGGCATGGATGTGATGATGCCCAACCGGATGGCGATTAACGCCTCGAAATGGACTTACGCGAGCAACTTCCACACGATGTGCCAGCACATGCAGGATATTGGCGGCGGCTTAACTACTACCGTGCCCGCTTTCCGCGATTGGAAAAATCCGGAGATTCAGCCGTTTATCGAAAAATATCTGGCGGCCAAAGACGGCGTACCGACGGAAGATAGATTGCGTATTTTGCGCCTGATTAAAGATGTTACCAGCAATCACTGGCAGGTGGATACGATTCACGGCGAGGGCTCTATGGCCGCGCAGGAGATGTTTTTATACGGCAGCGCCGACTGGAAGAAGTATCAGGCGGCGGCAAAACGCGCCGCGCACATGGATGGCTGGCAGGATAATCCTGTTTACGGCAAACTGCCCCGCGTGGAGGAAAGTGTGAAACTGCCGCCGGTGGATACATCGTATCAGAGCTTTCCGCCCACGGTGAAAAAGTAAGATTGCCCGGCATTCGCCGGGCTTACGCTTCGGCGCTTCGTTCGTTGCAATGACAAAAAAATGGTGTGTCATTGCGAGGCACGTTTAGAGATTGCCCAGCATGCGCAGGGCTGACGCTTCGTGACTTCGCTCGCAATGACAGGGTGAGGGATTGCTTCGTCGTTTCACTTCTCGCAATGACAAGAAAAGGGTGTGTCATTGCGAGGCACGTTTTTTTGTGCCGCGGCAATCTGAAGCGATCTCTAACGAAAAAAGATTGCTTCGCTCATTGCATTCGCTCGCAATGACAGGGTAAGAGATTGCTTCGTCGTTTCACTCCTCGCAAGGACAGACAGCGCTAATCACCCGACAGGAAGCGCCGGGGATTGTCTACCATCATGGTTTTAATCTGTTCATCGCTGATGCCGGCGTTTTTCAGCGCCGGCAGAATATTGGTAAAAATATTCGTAAATGACCAGTTCTTAAACTTGATGGCCTCTTCCATGGGCATGCGGCCGCCTCTGCCGTAAACAGCGGCCATGCAATCATGGGAAAGCAAAATGCGGTTGGCGTAGCCCTTTTCCAGAAGGCCAATAAGTGTGGCAACGCGCGTCTGATCTTTTATCTTCATTTCAATCCCGAAGCGGTCAAAGGCTATGTAAACTCCGCGCTTCAAAACATCTAGGTGATAATCCAGTGAAGCATTGCCGCACATGTGGCCGATGGTGATTTTTTCCGGCGCCGCTCCCTCTGAGATTAGGATATCTGCCTGTTCGGGTCCCATGGTGCCATCTTCCGTATGCGTTGTGATGGGTACTCCTGTTTCACGGCTGGCCTGTGCCGCCGCTTTTAGCGTTGCCTCTTCACAGGGAGCAATTTTGTTTAATCCCGTCGCGACTTTTATCACACCCGGTTTGATGCCGGTCTGGCCGATGCCGTAATTTATTTCTTGCATTATGCCTTCATAGATTTCCGTCTGCATGTTGCCGATTTTGACATTTTCTCGGCGCTGAAAATAAATCCATTTGCCTTCTGCTTCCGTATACCTGCCGGTGGCGCAGACAATGTTGATTTGTAGTTTTTCCGAAACGCCTTTCATGACGGCAACGTTTCTGGATAAATCCACGGGTGTGGCATCGATTATCGCCCGAACGCCGAATTGTTTCACCGGCTCAAGATTTTTCAGGCAGGCGCTTACAATCTTTTCCTGATTATAAGGCCTGGTTAGCGGGTCGCATTCCCAGCCGGGATAGGCGGCGATGATGTGCTCGTGGGGAAGAGTAAGCCCTAAATTTTCCGGCGCGATGGGGCCCAAAACGGTATTGATCTTTGCCATGGTGATTTCCTTTTTATTTTTTCAGCTCCACGCGGAAACGGCAGCAGGAATCGCCCTTGGTGAGCAGTTTGGTGAAACCTGTGGTTGTAAAATTAGGATTCAGCGATGTCGCCATGCCCCGCAGGGATTCGCCCAGCAGGACCTCGCATAAGTCCGGCTCCTTCGACCACATTTTGGTCACCGGGCAGGTCTTGAGCTCTTTTTCAAATCCTTTAGGAGAGTTTTCGACATAGCCATCCCAGAAATTGGCGAAGGTATCATCAATGAGGTCGTGAACTTTGTGCAGGTTCGAGCAATCCTTAAAATCTTCCAGCGTCGTCCCGGTCAGACTCATCCATAACTTGGCGCCTTTCTGACCGTCTTTGAAATATTCTTCTTTGAGCCGCTCGATAAATTTTTCTCCGCCGACTTCCTTGCCGACGCGGAATAAGGTGACCATCTGCCGCGCGAGGGATTCCGTCCAGTTTTTGTAGCGTTTGCCCATTTCCTCTTCACTTACCGGATATTTTTCGTAATCGGGTTTTTCTTTCATGGCGTGACTCCTTTTCCTGTATTCTTAACGAGGCAGACAATAGCATATTGATGGGAGCGGCGCAATTACAATGCCCGAATTTAAAGTTATGTATAATCTTGAACGTGAAGCGATAATGTAAGAAAAATTTTTTGTTGAATAAAAGCGGCATGAAAGGTAAGTTTTTTAAAATGATGCCCGAATCCGGAGCTGAAATCATGAAGAATCTGAACCCCGACCATATCGAAGCAGTTTTGCGCATCATCAATAAAAGTCCCTACTTCCGCCTGCTCTCCATGAAGGTTACCGCGCTGGGCGCGGGCTTCGCGACGGTGGAGACAGATATCGTGGAAAAGCATCTGAATCCCTTCGGCGGCGTCCACGGCGGCGTCTATTCATCGCTGATCGACACGGCCGCTTACTGGGCGGTTTATTGCGATGTTGAAGAAACCGATGGCCTGATTTCTCTTGATGTAAAAGTTGACAATCTGGCGCCGGTGTCTGAGGGGCATCTGGTGATTGAGGGCAAAAGAATCAAGGCCGGTAAAAGCATCTGCATTGCCGAAGCCGCGGTTATCGACAGCGCGGGAAAATGGCTGGCGCACGGCACATCCAAGCAGATGATTATCCCCAAACTGCAGACCATCGCGAAGGCGGTGGAAGCCATGGGCGCGGAAAAACTGCCGCCGAAATTTATCAAAAAATAATGATTTTACCGGAAAATATTTTATGATCGCTTCCAACGGTTTTATGATTATCGCCATTGTTGCCTACATGGTGATGCTGATTGTCATTGGTTTCATTTACGCCCGCCGCAACGCCCAGGTGGGCGATTTTTATCTCGGCGGCAGAAAGCTGGGCGCCGTCGTCACGGCCATGAGCGCGGAAGCATCCGACATGAGCAGCTGGCTTTTGATGGGACTGCCCGGCGTTGCGTATCTTTCCGGATTCGCGGACGCGGGCTGGACGGCAATCGGCCTGGCTATCGGAACATATTTAAACTGGCTATTGGTCGCCCGGCGCCTGCGCCGTTATTCACAGGCGGCGGGAAACGCCATCACGCTGCCGGAGTTTTTTTCCAACCGTTACCGCGATGAAAAAAAACTTCTCACCTGGATTGCCGCCATCGTCATCCTGATTTTCTTTATCCCGTACACGGCGGCGGGTTTTGCCGCCTGCGGCAAGCTTTTTAACAGCGTGTTCGGCATCGACTATACAACAGCCATGCTCATCGGCGCGGTTGTGGTGGTTTCCTACACGACCATCGGTGGGTTCTTGGCCGCGAGCACGACGGATTTGATGCAAGGCATCATCATGAGCGTGTCGCTTCTGGGAATCCTGATTTTTGGCGTTCTGGTTGCCGGCGGCATTGACGCGGTGCGGGGAAACGCCCAAACATTGCCGGGCTATCTGAGCATGACGCTATCGCACAACGGTGCTTCCGGGCAGGCAGAAAGCTATGGATTAATTACCATCATCTCCACCATGGCCTGGGGGCTGGGTTACTTCGGCATGCCGCATATCCTCCTGCGCTTTATGGCAATCAGAGACGAAAAGAAGCTTGTCTTTTCCCGCCGCATCGCGGTTACGTGGGTGGTGATTTCGCTGGGCGTGGCGGTTTTGATCGGCATCGTCGGCCAGACGCTTTCCGCGAACGGGACAATTGCCACGCTGCAGGGTTCTTCCTCTGAAACGGTTCTCCTGCGGATAGCGGAGCTTATAAGCCGCCAGGGCGTGCTTTGCGCTTTGGCCGCCGGAATTTTTCTATCCGGAGTTCTTGCCGCCACCATGTCCACCTCCGACTCTCAGCTTCTGGTTGCTTCCTCCGGCGTTACGGAAAATCTGATCGGGGAATGCTTTGGCATAAAGCTGCCCGCAAAAAAGACAATGCTGATTGCCAGAGCCACGGTTATATTGATCGCCGTCATCGCCGCGTTCATCGCCAGAAATCCGGAAAGCTCGATTTTTCTTATCGTGTCGTTCGCCTGGGCGGGATTCGGCGCGGCCTTCGGCCCCGTGATGCTCTTTGCTCTTTTCTGGAAGCGTTCCAATCTTTACGGCGCGGTAGCCGGAATGATCGCGGGCGGCGCGATGGTGTTTGTCTGGAAGTATCTGGTGCGACCGTTCGGCGGCGCGTGGAACATTTACGAACTTTTGCCGGCTTTTCTTTTCGCGTGCGTGGCCATTGTAGCGGTGAGCTTAATCACGAAAGCTCCCGCCAGGGAAATCACGGAAGAATTTGATTCTGTCACGAAGATGAAAAACTGGTGATAAAAATCAGCAAGCGTTTTTATGATGTAACCCTGGTTTTTCCGAGGGGGTGTTTCGCGACCCATTCAAAGTAGGTTCCGATGGAATAGATAGCGTCCTGCATTTTTATATAAACAGGAAATCCCGCGTTGCGCAGAGCGGCAAAAGTTGTAATTCTGGTGCGCTCAACATCAAGATTGTCTTCCACAAAGCTCGATAATATGGGAATGACGGGTTTCTTGATTTGATGGGCCATTTCCATGATGGTATCGGCGTTATTTTTTACCTGAAGAATAGTTTCCGACCGCATAATATATTCGACGGAAAAGTAGGGAACAATGACATCGATTCCCTCGTCCTCATCGATGGCTTTCATGGTGTGCAGCATGACGTTGAGGTCGAAACCGAAGGCGCCCAGGTCAACCGGGTTCACCGTCGAGGTATTGACCCCCATGATTTTTTCGCTGATCTTCTGTTGGGCGCGGGCGCTCAATTCGGGAAGAACAAGGCCTGCCTGCACCGCGAGATCGCTGAAGAGGACCGAAACGCCACCTCCAGCGCCCAGGAATCCCACGCGCTTTCCCCTCAGGGGTTTTTTGGCTGTACCCAGCATCACCAGGTGCATCATCTGGTCAAAGTTGTCCACCAGAAGGCCGCCATGCTGCCTGATGACCGCGGCCCAGATAGTGTAATCACTGGCCATGGCGCCCGTGTGGCTTGCCGCCGCCTTTGAGCCCGTCTCCGTTTTTCCCCCCTTGAGAATAATAACCGGTTTTTTAGCCGTTGTTTTTTTCAGGGACTGCAGGAAATGATCCGGGTCTTTGATATCTTCAACGTAGCAGGCGATGATGCGTATTTTTTTATCATCGGCCAGATAATCCAGATATTCTTCAAGCCGCAGATCGATCTGGTTTCCATAGGAGACGACTTTATTGAGCGGGATTTTTCTTGTGGAGGCCAGCGCCAGAAAATTACCCGTAATCCCGCCCGACTGCCCCAGGAAGGCGACGGTGCCGGGCAGCTCCTGTTCAGGAGCGAACGTAAAAGAAATTTTCGATTCAGAACAGTGAATTCCGATGCAGTTCGGGCCGACAATCCGCAGATGTCCTTTACGCGCTTCCCTGACCAGATCCTCTTCCAGTTGCCGGTTTCCCGTTTCTCCGAAACCGGAGGTGAAAAAATGGATGAATTTAATGTGCTTGCGCACCGCCGCTTTAACAATATCCATGGACTGCTCGACCGGAGCGGCGACAATCGCAAAATCAACCGGTTCGGGAAGCTCGTCGATGGAGGCGTAGGCCTTGACCCCGTCCACTGTGCCCCGCCTGGGATTTACCGGGTAAATAGAACCTTTAAAGCCGTTAGCCCGTATAATCTGAAAATAGGGCATTTTCCCTCCGCCCAGATTATCGGAAGCGCCAATAACGGCGATGTTTTTTGGATAAAATAAAGAATCAAGATTCACTGCAATACTCTTTTATGCTTTTGCTCCATATACAAGGCGCGTGCAATATAAAGACGCGCGCCTATCCTGTCAAGACAATATTCTTTTTATATTCAGGCCGCTCCCTAAAGGTTATTTTTGTGCATGAGAGTTCGGCGCGACAGGAAAATGAGGATGGGGAAACGGCGCGGCTGATACCCCGGCTGATAACGATTTTCTATTTTTGTTGAACAAATGCCACGCAAGATGTAAGTTGCCTTATCAGTAATTACTTAACTTTAGTCATCAGGAGAAGCTTTTTATGGAACGAGAAGCGGCGCTCAAAGCCGTTAAAGAAAACGTGAAGACCGGAAATCTCATCAAGCACATGCTGGCCACGGAAGCAATCATGCGCGCGCTGGCCCGGCGCTTCAATGAAAACGAAGAGGAATGGGGGCTGGCGGGGCTTTTGCACGATATCGACATTGACCTGACCAACGCGGATATGAAAATTCACGGCAAACCCGGCGCAGAGATGGCCAAAGAGCTGGGTGCGAGCGATGCCGTGACTCACGCCATTTTAGTCCACAACCAGATGCTGGGCGAGCCCTGCGTGTCACTTCTGGATAAAGCTCTTTTTTGCACGGATCCTTTGACCGGATTAATTACCGCCGCGGCCCTGGTGCGCCCGGATAAAAAACTGGCACAAGTGGAAGCCAAATCAATCAAAAAGCGCTTCAAGGAAGAGCGCTTTGCCGCGGGCGCGAACCGCGCGCAGATTGCCCAATGTAGTGCAATCGGCCTGGAACTGGATGAGTTTATTGCGCTGGGTCTGGACGCGATGAAAGGCGTGGCGCAGGATTTGGGATTGTAGTATAAAGCGAAAAAAGCGGCATCTTTAAGTCAGAAACAACTTCGCGTAAAGGAGGTATGGAGATGGCGGTTAAAGAATGTGCTATTTGCGGCTACCGATCCGACAAGCCGTTTGATGACGACAAGTGCCCTGACTGCGGTATGACTTACTGGAAATGCCGCGAATGCGGGTTCATCCTCAAGGCGCAAAACATTCCGGAACAATGCCCATCCTGTTTCCGCAAATGCGAATTCAGAAACGTTACCTGCTACACACCGGAATGCGGCGGCCCGGGCAATATCGACGAAAAATTATTGTAATTAGCAAGGATATCGAATGAAACGCGTTACAACGTTTTTTCTTATTTTTATTTTTGCCGCTTCCTTCAGCGGCTGTGCCAGAGAAGACGAGCAGACCAAGATTAAAAAGATTATCACGGCTATTCAGGCGGCAAGCGAAGAAAAGGAAGTCAAAAGGGTTATGGAGCACGTCTCCAAAAATTATTCCGATCCCCAGGGAAATAATTACGAAGACATCAGGGGCTTGCTGATTGGTTACTTTTTTCGCTATCCGAAGATAGCGGTCTACATCAGCAATCTTGATATTTCCGTGGAAGGAGCGGCGGCAAAAGCCGGGTTCGAAGTAGTGCTCACCAGCGGCGTCCAGACAGGGTCCATAAGCGATGTCATCCCGGAATCGCTCGGCGTGTGGAATTTTGACGTGACGCTGAAGAAAGAATCAGGCGCATGGAAAGTCACCTCCGCCCAATGGCAGGAAGCGCTGATATGAAAACAATTATTAAACCATAGGATTGTTAAAACAAAATAGGACGCAAACCACTAAAACCATTTTCATTTTTGTTTAATTTTTCCCGAATAGTCGGGAGTTAAAAAGAATTCCTATTTTTTATAAAAAACAACTTTTATCTTAAGGAGGCTATGATTTATGAGAAAATCAGGTTTGTTTTCGTTATTTTTGCTGATTGTATTTTTGCTGGTATCCGGTCACGCCTTAGCCCAAGAGGATAAAAAAGGATGCAAGGACCATCTGCTTTTTTCCAGAATGGAAGGTTTCTATATAACTAAGTGCGAACAAAAAGATTTCGATACTGAGACGTTCATTGATCCTGAAACAAAAAAGAAGATAAGCGTTGAAGGGAGAAAATACTCGATAGATTATGGCCTTAAGACGGATTACAAAAATAGGTATAGCAGATTGCAAATTTCAAGGAATTATATAAACGCCATTACCAAGATAGGGGGTATGGCGTTCGAGAATGATCCCAAATGGCCTGACAGCACTTACATGAAGGTTGTCGTAGACGGAAAAGAGATCTGGGCGGTGTTCTGGCAAGGATATGCCGGCCTGGCCGGAAGATTGTGTATTGTCGAAAAACAGGCCATGATACAGGAAATTGTCGCCGACGCTAAATTCATGGCCGAGGGGATAAATACGTCTGGCCACGTCGCGATCTATGGAATCTATTTTGATTTCAACAAAGCGAATATCAAACCCGAATCGGAAAACGCCCTGAAAGAGATAACAAAGCTTCTTCAACATAATCCGCAATTGAATATATATGTCGTTGGTCATACCGATAACATAGGCGGACTTGATTATAACATGAAGCTCTCCCAGCAAAGAGCAGATGTTGTGGTTAAAGAACTGGTTTCAAAATATAATATCGCATCAGACCGCCTTAAGTCTGCCGGCGTAGGTCCGCTGGCCCCCATTGCCGCAAATGAAACAGAGGAGGGAAAAGCTAAAAACCGGCGGGTTGAACTGGTAAAGCAGTAGTTTAAAACTTTAAGAATCAACCGACATTTATATTAGGGGGTATTATGAAAAAATATATTATCATTTTTATCTGCTTTGTCGGGTTTTTATTTAGCCCTCATTATTCTCCGGCACAGGAGTTCCGGGAGGCGCAAAAAATTCAGCCAAACTTTACCGAGGCATCGACTGTGAAAAAGCAACAGGCAAATGTTTCCTCGTTGTCCGTGCATATTTGTGAAGATTACAATGGTCTTAAAGGGAAAATGGCTTCGCTTAACCGATCTTTCAGCGAATATCTTAAAATGGATAATGAGATAAATGAAGTGTTCCTAAAAACGCAACATCAGTTTAAACAGATTCAATCGGAACAGCTTTCCACGCGTGGCGCTATTGCGGGCACTGCGTCAAAGACATCGCAAAATCAAATCGAAGGGCGGATTACCCGCGAACAAGTGCAAGACCAAAGTCCTGAAGTTCGGCGTTTGCAAAAAAGTGTAAGCGCTTCACGTCGGCTTAAAGATAATATTTTCAAGGATCTGGAGAGTTTGAGGCAGTCAATTGCCGCAGTGGGCGCTGATATCCGTAAACTGTCTGCCCAGGGGCTTATTCCGGCTGAAAGTAAGCAGTGTTTGAAGAGAGCGAGCTCAGAACTTGATAATGAAATTTCCCGCTTTGGGGGGATGAATGAAGCACTTAAAGCGCAGCAAGGCGCGCGCAATACAAATTTTTCAGTAAGCGTTGCCTGTGGGTCGTGTGATTATAAAAAATGCGCTGAATGTTGCCAGAGAGTAAACTTGGTCACGGCGGCTGAAGGGACCATAGAGAATGCGAATCAAAAAAGGCGTTTGTACTTGTGCCAGATCCAGTGCGATACCCTTGCAGAATTTTGCAGCCAACATGCTGATGCAGAAGACCTATGGAAAAAAGCCATGGACGCGCTAAAGGATTTAAACAATCGGCAAACAGAAAATTCCAGAAACGTCAGCAATTTATGAAAGCCGGATTAATGCAAAGAGGAAATATTAATATCAGAATGTAGATATTCAATTAATTTCTTTGCAAAGGTAAACGCTTTGCGGAGAAAAAGCAGCAAATAAAAAGGAAAGGAGAAGGAGTATGAAAATTTTAAAGGTTTTATTAATGGGCATGGTTATTTTGTTGGCTTCAGTTTATTTTTCCGGCGTATTGGTAACTGCCGCGTCGGAAAATAAATTAAACAAACAAACTACGGCAGGTCAAGTAAAATCAAAGCTAGATTGCAAAATGACCGAAGAAAAGGATAAAGAGGGGAAAACTGTTTATAAGCTGACAGGTAAGGATTGCGATAAGGTCGCAAATCAGGTAAATTCGGAACAGGGGCAAAAAGCGACTTGCTGTGTTTGTGAAAGGACTTCTTATGGAGTGATTGTCTGTCGCGGTAATTGCTGCCTTGCAAAAGTTTCATCCGCTTTTCGGTAATTTGTGTTAAGATTTGCATAAGCCCGATGATGAAATTCATCATCGGGCTTTTAATCCCAATAATAAATCGCCTAAATAAGTATCTCCGCCCAATGGCAGGAAGCGCTGATATGAAGAGCGGAGAGCTGGAAACTCTCTCCTTCAGCGTCTGGCGAGTCAGGCCTTGGGTGTAGAGCCAACTATAGTCCGATTTCTGCCGGCGTGTTTTGCCTCGTAAAGAGCCTTGTCCGCTTCCAGGACAAGCTTCTCCGGGTTTTCTTCTTTTTGCGGTATTGCGGTAGAAACTCCCATGCTGATGGTTACATGCCAGTTTGTCTGCTGACCATTTTCCTCCTGAGAAAAAGCGGCCACGGATTCTCTGATTGCCTCGGCCACGTGGAAGGCGTGCTCAGAATCAATGTTGGGGAGAATCAGAATAAATTCTTCTCCACCGTAGCGCACCGCCAGCTCGCCGGGACGACGCGTGTAATTTTTTAAAATTTCGGCAATACGGCAAAGCAACGCGTCGCCCGCTCGATGGCCAAATGTATCATTGTATTTTTTAAAGCGATCCACATCGGCCAAAATCAGAGAGAGGGGCCTGCCATACCTGAGGCAGCGGTTCCATTCGGTATGGAGAATTTCATCAAACCTTCTCCTGTTGGCCAAACCTGTTAGGGGGTCGGTTCCCGCCATGACATGGTAGGCGGCATTTTGTTTGATAAGCGCGATGGATAAAAAGGCAAGAGTAAAGAACAGGGAAAGGGGAATCAGCCATTCATTGTAGAAGGGATATGAAATTATTCCGTTAATACGGAAAAAGTCGTAAACGGAAACAGCGTGCGCGGTAAACCATCCCATGGCGAAATAGCCGGAATTCGCTATTCCCTTGTGCCAGAAGTAAAAGGCAAGACAGATGGAAAAAAATGGATTGATGACAAACAGCACCAGGGAAACAAAAGTTAAAAGCGGGTTGGGAAGCAAAACAAGCGCGACAAAAAGAAGGCTCAGGTACTGAAAGCCGGCCATGATTTTATCTAAAACCTTAGCGTGTTCCTTGAGGGAAAGAAACAGGCGGAAGAATTTGGCTCCCGTGAAAAAAAGTCCGCCGATAAACAATACTTGCAGCAGGGGAATGAAAGCCAGAAACTCGTCAGGCATGTAAAGACGGATGAAGCCGGCCCGCATGGCGGTGTGTAGACCGAAAAAAGTGCTGTACAGCGCCAGCCAAAGGCTGATTCCTTGGCGGATAAGGGATCCCGCGGTTATGAAATACACCATAATCAGCGCGAGAAATCCGAAGAGGGCTCCGTATATCGTGTAATCGCGGATTGCTTTTTTGGTGAGTGCCTGCTCCGATAAAATCCGAATGGGAATAGTCATCCCCGATGAAGAACGTAAGTGCATATAAACCGCGGCGGTTTCGCCGGGATTAAGAGAAACAGGAAACAGGAAGTGCCGGTCAGGCACCATGCGCTCTGATGCAGCAACAATGCTTCCCGTGTGGTCTTTCTGAAAGTCGCCGCGCTCTTTCTTTGCATAGAAGGTGATGGCGTTGACCACCGGGTATTCGAAGGAAACAAAGAATTTTCGCGGTTTATCGTTTTTGTTCTCCAGGGAAAAACGCAGCCATAAAGAATCTTTTATCAAGCCGAGATTCAGAGCTTTTCCATGAAGCGGCCCGGACCAGTCGCCGCGTTGGGCGGCTTGTTCCACCGAAAGCTTATGGGTTGGATCGATGAGCATTTCCAGATGACCGGATAAATCGTAAGAGGATTTGTCCTTTAGGATAAGAGGAGATGCGCTGGCCGCGTGCGTGGAGTTGAAAAAAAGGACGAGAAAAACAGTTGCAAAAAAAATAAATCTACGTGCCGTCATCCACATGTTCCCGCGTCCGCTTATTATTTTAATTTCCAAAAGGATATTGTTAGTAAACTATAAGAAAATCAATCTTGTAAGTCAAGAACATCTGTGTAAATATTTCAGGCATGATAAAGGATAGCCGACCGTAACCGCTTAGCAGTTGGGAAAAACAAGGGTAATTTTTGAGATTGAATAACATTTTTAGGCACGGGAAGTGTCTGTTATATTAACAAACAATGTGGTATTGGAAAGACATTATTCTGTTTTCAAGCGGAGGGGAGAAAGATGAAAATTTTGCAGCTGATGGATTACAGCAAGGATTTAAGGCATAGATATTTCGAAACTTTAAGCAACTTGCCGTGGGCGGAAGTGATTAAAGACCGCGGCGCGAGCTTTCCCTCGCTGCGGGATATTTTTCTGCACATGGTTTTTGTGACGGACGCCTATATAAATTACGCCCTGCAGGGAAATAAAAATTATCCTGAGGTCAAATACGAAGAATACGACAGCATCGAAAAAGTAAAAAAATATTTGGAAGATGTGGAAGCTAAAGCGACTGTCAGCCTGGACAAAATGACGCCGGAGCAACTGCAAAAAAGCGAAACGCTGCTGTTGGACTTTTTTCAGGAAGAAACGCATCACCGCGGCGAGCTTCTGGCGCTTCTGTGGCAGATGGATGTCGAGCCGCCGCACATGGGATTTCTGCAGTATCGCGCCGCGCAAAAACGAAAATAAAAGAGCTTCACGAGCTTTATGAAAAGAGGGAAAGATGATGAAATATTATTCGGCAGTGGATGCCAGACAATTTGCCGATAAATGGCTGCCGGCCTGGTCGGGAAATAACCCGGAACTGCTGGCAAGCTTTTACGCGGAAGATGCCTTTTATCTTGACCCCGGCATCCCTGACGGCGTCAAAGGAAAAGCGAATCTGCTGGCATATTTCCGCAAGCTGCTGGCGAACAATCCCAATTGGGTCTGGACTCAGATTGAGGGCATTCCCCTGGAGGATGGCTTTCTTAATAAATGGCGGGCGGAAATTCCGGTCGGTTCGGTCATGCTGGAAATCGTCGGCGTGTGTCTGGTGCAACTGGATGACGCGGGAAAAATCAGACGCAATGAAGTTTACTTTGATCGCGCGGAACTTCTGGCGGAAATTGCCAAATTAAAAAAAAGGTGAAGTCTATGTTAAAACGCTTTATTCTCTCCGGCATTATAATTTTATTTTTTGCGGCAAATCTGTGGGCGCAAAATGTAGACGAAGGTTATCATGCCCTGAGAAACGGGGATTACAAAACAGCGCTGAACATATTCGAACCGCTGGCCGCCAAAAATGACGCCGCCGCGCAGACCGGTCTGGCGGTGATGTATTACGAAGGTTTGGGGGTATCTAGGGATGAAAAGAAAGCAGTGACTCTGGCGCAGCGCACGGCCAAAAAGGACCACGCGGTGGCGCAATTTATTCTCTATGACGCGTATCAATACGGCAAGGGAGGTTTGACCAGGGACGAAGATAAAGCGTTTGACTGGCTGCAGACTTCCGCGGAAAACGGCTATCCGCAGGCGCAGATCACCATTGCGCGGATGTTTTTTGAAAAGAAAGATTATTACCGCTCATTCAACTGGGCGCAGATTGCCGCCAAACGAAATGTCGCCAGCGCGATGACGCTGGTGGGAAATCACTACGCGATGGGCGCGGGTGTGGCGCGTGATAGCGCGCAGGCGTTTCAATGGTATAAAAGAGCCGCAGAATTTGGCGATGCCGAAGGACAGTACTTGCTGGCACAGATGTATTTAAGCGGGCAGGGCGCGGCCAAAGACAGTATTCAGGGCAGAAAATGGATGGCTGAATCCGCCCGGCAGGGGTATGAGCCGGCCAAAAAGCGCCTAAATCAACAGGCGAAGTGAAAGCTTTCTGAAACCGATTTTCAGAAGACGGCTTGAACCTTAACAAATAATATCTTTTATCGGATCGACCAATATTGGATTGACAGAGAAATTTTCTTTGCCTATAGTATATATATTGATGCTGATGTGATTATCGGCATATCCTAATTGCCAGTAAATGTTTTTTCGTCAAACAATAAATTTAAAAAACAAAATAACGAGGGGAGATACAGCCATGGCAGGACGCACTATACACATCACGAGATATGATATGGATAGGCTTCTGGAGCTGATTGATGGTCTGCGTTCCACTCCCAAGGCAGGAAAGCTCGATCTTGATCTTCTGGAAAAAGAATTAAATGAGGCGATATTGGTTGATCCGGAGAGAGTGCCGGAAGACGTGATTACGATGAACTCTAAAGTCAATGTTACGGATATAGAATCTGGCGAAAAAATGACTTATATATTAGTATTTCCATCAGAGGCCAATATTTCAAAAAATAAGCTTTCCATTCTGGCCCCTCTGGGCATGGCCCTTTTAGGGTACCGCAAAGGAGATATAATTGAATGGGTTGTTCCCTCCGGCATCAGAAAGTTGAAAGTGGACGAGATATTATATCAGCCGGAAGCGGCGGGAGATTACCACTTGTAATAAGTTAAGGTGTTTATCGATAAAATGGCATTATTCAAAAACAAAGTTGCGGCAAGCACAGGGCTCTTTAGTACGCTTCAAAAAAAGCCATCAAGAAGCGGTATTCTTCTTTTCGTTATTTTTTTAATGATTTTTTCGGGATGCAGCACGCAATACGCTTACTGGAATCATCCCAAAACGGCGCTGGTGATGATGCAATCCCCCGGCGCTTTCGGCCCGGCGCGCCACGCTTCGTTTAAAATAGCGGATGACCGCGGCAACCAGGACGTGCTGGTGCTGCTGGCTTTATCCGGGGGCGGCAGCCGAGCGGCTTATTTTGCCGCGCGCGTCATGACCACGCTGCAGCATGATCCCGAAATGGATATTCTCAAGGAAATTGATGTCATTTCTTCCGTATCAGGCGGCTCTTTGGCGGGCGCCTATTACGCCGTCACGGAAGATCCGGAATTTGTGATACCCGTTCCCCGCTGCAAACTGGACTGCGCCGCGTTCAATGACCAGTACAATATATCCTGCTATAAAAAAGGGAAAAGGCAGCAGATTGTCGTCGGCAAGATGAACGACGAAGAAAGAAGAGTCGCGCATAAGGCGCTGCGCAGGGCGATAAGCGACTGTTCCGCCAAAGAGTGCGCCTATATCGAAAAATTATTTCATCTTTCTCAGACCAAGGTAAGCTCCAACCGCATTTGGATCAGCAGGCAGGATTGGCATGAACGGCGGGCGAGGGGTTTGTTTGACCTGAATCTCCAATTTCGCCGCGCTCATGTCGAGGATTTGATGTCGCGAGATTTTTTGAACAGATGGTTTGCCAGCTGGTTCTGGCCGGGCAACATCGCTCGCTACTGGCTGACCGCCTATGACCGCACCGACATTATGGCGCAGACGCTGGAAGACAATCTCTTTGACACAAAGAATCTGGGTGTTCCTTTAAAATTCGGAGATCTGAATCCCGAACGCCCTTACCTGATCATCAATGCCACGGACGGCACAGAATATTATAAACCGTTAAACAGAGAGGAAAAGGAAGGGACGCAAAAAATGCAGTTTGGCTCCGTCTTTACCTTCACGGATGAAGATTTCACCGAACATCTGAATTCGGACATTTATCAGTTTCATGTGGCGCGGGGTGTTATGGCTTCGGCGGCTTTCCCGGCGGTGTTCAGCTATGTGACGCTGAGGGATTTTTCCGATGAAAATGATGAGAGATACCGCCATGTATTCGACGGCGGCAATGCCGATAATCTGGGCCTGCGCAGTTTGTCCCGCGTGCTGAAAGAAAACCGCGGCAAATATAAGCAGATTATCGTCATTCTCGTGGACGCCTTTGTCGAGTCCACCGGCAAGAGCAGCAAAAATCCCGAACCCCGCAGCACGTTCAGCCACTATCTAGACATGAACTTTATGGAAAGTTTTGACGCCTTATTGAAGAGCAACCGCCAAATAGGCATCAGCGAGTTTCTGAAAGACAATATCGATATCGAAGACAAATTGACTTTCTGGCATATAACCTTTGATAAGGTTGACGAAAACATAGTTGATATAACGCCGCTCAACGAAGATGACAACCCGCTAGAGGTAAAAACGCTGCGCCATGGCTTAAACCGCATCGAAACCAATCTGCGCATTTCCAACATCAGCAAAAAGAGAATTGACGAAGCGGTCAAAATAATCTTCAAAAAAGACGCTCCGTGCCTGTATCGCATTAAAAAGATTCTTCTTAACGAAAAACCCGGCCCGCTCATTTAAAGATTCACAAAAATTATTAATATAAATATGATAAGAGCATAAAGAAATTTTCGGGTAGGGAGGGGAAAATGAATCGCTTAAATCGTGTGTTGGCAGTCTTTGTTTTTACGCTTTTTGCTTTAATGGTTTTTTCCTGGATGGCCGCCGCCGCGGAACCGGCTTCGGCTATTGAGCAGACTTTTCAGAAAGCGAAAAAAGATTATCTCGATAAAAATATAAATTCCGCCTCGGAGCAAATAAAAAAAGGAGCGGCTTACATGAAGGAAAAAGCAGCCAAGGCCTCCACCAAGGGCAAGGGAGAACTGGAGGAATCGGCGCGGGAACTGGATAAGCTGGCGGATGACGTGAAAAAAGGCACGGTAAAATCGGTAAAGAGAATTGAAGGTGCCTTCGCGCGAGCCTATCACGCGCTGGCTCTGGAGTCGCAGATCGAATCGACGGAATCATGGGCGAAGCGCGAAAGGGAAAGGGCAGGCGAAGCGCTCGATGCGGCTAACAAGAATCTGGAAAGAGGCATTGCCTGGGCCGGGCAGAAAGCTGAAGAAAGCACGAAAAAAGTCATGCGAAAATCCGAGGAGATTGCCCTAAAGCTGAAAAGAAAAGGCCGGCTGATTACCGAAGAAGTGGGCAAAGGAATTCAGGACGCGGGCAAAGAGATTGAGAAATTCGGCAAAAAAATATCCCCCCGAGAAGATACTTAAAGGAAAGTATAACTGTAAATATTGATGTCGCGTTTATTCGCGCTGAATCGATAATGACGGCACGGGAAAATGAAATGGACGGGTAAAAAAGTTGGTCTGGCGCTGGGCGGCGGCGGAGTGCGGGGACTTTCCCATATCGGAGTGCTCGATACTCTGGAGCAGGAAGGGATCAAGATCGACCTGATTGTGGGGACAAGCGCCGGTTCGCTGATCGGCGGCGCTTACGCGAGCGGCCAGTCTCCGAGGGAAATTAAGACCAAGATCGATATTTATCTGAAAAGCCCGGAGTTTGACAACTCTTCGCTCAAAGCCATCGGCCTTTCATTTTCGCCCGCGCCAAAATCTTCCCTGCAGAAAGCGCAGTCCTATTTTTTGAATCGATATTATCTGATGCGGGCCTTTTTCCGGCCCTCATTGCTTCCCGGCGAGGATTTCAAATCGCTGATAAATTATCTTCTGCCCGATATCGATATCCGCGACACACGCATTCCTTTTTACGCCGTGGCCACGGATTTGATTACCGGCAAGGAGGTTATTCTTTCCGAAGGCTCGCTGCGCGAAGCGGTATTGGCCAGCTCTTCCGTTCCCGGGGCGGTAGAGCCGCTGCGCAAGGGCGATAAGCTTTTGGCGGACGGCGGCATAACCAGCAGTGTGCCCGTCAAAGCGGCGCGCGAGTTGGGCGCGGATGTCGTTATCGCCGTGATGGTCGGACGCGCGCTGCCCAAAGCGACAAACGCGGATGTGGATACGGCAACGGAAATAATTTATCGCGCGGGTGAGATTACTTCCAACAAACTGGAGGAGGCGGAGCTGGCGGGTGCAGATATAGTTATACGGCCGGAAGTGGGCGATCTTCACTGGGCTGACTTTGCGCGCAGCAGCGATCTTGTCAAAAAAGGTGAAAACGCCTGCCGTGAGTATATGAAAACTATAAAAACAGCGCTGCGCGAAGACCGAGTTGTTTCTTCGCCGGGGCAATTGATTGCCGGATTTTTTCGAAAATATTTTTCTCCAGGGAAAAAATAAACTGACTTTCAGTAGCTCCGCTAGCCGGAAAGATGTTTGCTGTTTTTGAAAGTACGTCGTTACGCTTTTATACAAGCAGTTTATTTAAAAAACTTTTTTTGCAAAATCGCTAAAAAAGAATCGGGATATAATCTCCTGGATATGAAAGAAACAGCTCCATGAAGAAAGCAAAGTCCTTAGGAATTATTTTAATTGTTATCCTGGCGGCTCAGTCTATACATGGTGGCGAAAAAAATAATCTGCAACAGAAAAAATATTTTCATAATTATGCCAGAATCGACACTACATTTAAAAGCCGCGGTGAAAACTGCGCGGCGTGGCTTTATTTGCCCAAGAACATTTCCAAGCCGCCACTTGTCGTCATGGCTCATGGTTTTGGCGCGGAAAAAGCATTTCTTCTGGATGAATATGCAAAGCGTTTTGTCAGCGAAGGGCTGGCCTGTCTTGTCTTTGATTATCGGGGTTTCGGCGACAGCGAAGGAGAGCCGCGCAATTACGTAAATCCCAAGAGGCATCTGGAGGATTGGCAATCCGCCATTGCCTTTGCGCGGTCGCTTGATTCAGCGGATAACAAACGTATTGCGCTTTGGGGAACATCTTTCAGCGGTGGTCATGTGATTGTCACGGCTTCACGTGACGCGGAAATAGCCGCTATTGTTGCCCAGGTGCCTTTCGTGGATGGGCGGTCATCCGGCAGGAGCGTTGGCTATAAGCTTCAGGCTCTGCATCATGGCCTGCGTGACACAATAAGCGCGGCTTTATTTAACAAGCGGCATTATGTGCCCATAGTAGCCGCGCCTGATACTTTTGGCATGCTCAACACCCCCGACGCACTCGAAGGCTGGAAAAAAAGCAGGCCTCCGGGTGTCTCTTCCGATAGAAAATGTCCCGCGAACATCGCCCTGACCGCGTTTTTTTATCGGCCCATTAAACATGCCCCGGACGTATCTTGCCCCGTCCTGATCATATATGCCCAGCAAGACACCCTCATACCGGCTAAAGATGTAAAAAAAACAGCAAAAAAAATTCCCCAGGCAACAGTAATCGGCCTACCCATCAAACATTTTGATATTTATGTGGGAGATATCTTTGAAAAAACGGTTAGGCTGGAAGCTGAATTTTTAAGGAAGCATCTTTTGCCTGCTCATTAAGTAAGGCAGTGATAAGACGGTTTCCAATGAAATTACTGATCGCTTCAGCGTGCTCTCCGTCTGCTTTTTCAGGTATGGCCGTCGTATTCAACGCTACGGCTCAGAATGAACCGGCCAGAAGTTTTATTCCGTTTTCCCGGAAAACTTTATTATAAAAATCATCCGAGAGATTCAGCTCGCGCAGATAGTTGATCTCATCTTCGCGGGGCAAAAAAATATTCGGAAAATCCGATCCGTAGATAATTCTGTCTTTGTATCTCTCCAGAATATTAATATCCAGGTTGTAACACCAGGGCGTCTGAGGCCAAAAGCAAAAAGCCGTATCCATATAGAGATTGGGGTATTCATCCAGAAGGCGGATAAATTCCGCATATTCCAGGCCGCCGAGGTGAGCGATGTTAACAGGGAGGTTCGGGTAGCGATCCATTAGTGACCTGAAGCGTTTAATGCCGACAAAATCATTGCCGACGGGGCCGGTTCCCGCATGCATCAGCAGACGTTTTTTCTTGTCCATCAACATTTCGTATAGCGGGAAAAGCCTCTCGTCATCCGGCGCAATTTCCTGTACCAGGCAATGAATCTTTATTCCGAGAATCTTTTGGTGGGATATAATTTCTTCCGCGTGGACAAGCGAGTTTTCGTCATCGGGATGATAGGCGGCAAAACAATAGAGGTTGTCAAATTCATCAAGAATTTGCCTGTTCCAGAAGTTAAGCCATTGCGCTATGCCTTTCTTGTGGGCATAATTTGAATAGACAATATGATGGACGTTATGAGCCTGCAGGTATTCTATGCATTGCCGGTAATAATATTTGTATAAAATGGTAATGCCGTATAACTTGTAAAAAGTTTTCCAGAGGGCATCAAACATATTGTCGGGAAACAAGTGAACATGGAAATCAATCATTTTATGCGCAAATATTATTCTGTAAAAAAATCCCCTGATATTGTTTGCTTAATGTATTTAACTAAACCGGAACAAAATCGGCCGGCCGGACTTCCTTAAGTTTTATTGCTTCGGTGGGGCACGTGACGGTGCAGGCTCCGCAGCCGAGGCAGTTTTCCGCCTTAATAACAGCCAGGTCATTTTCCATCACAATCGCGTCGAAAAAGCATCTGTCCAGGCAGGTCTCACAGCCCGTGCATAAGTCAGGATCGACCACCGCTTCAAACCGGCTAGGCGCGACCCATTTTTTCGGGCCGTTCATTATCGGCCAGTTCAGGCAGCAATCCTTACAGCAGTTGCAGATAACATGTCCCACGGTCTGACGGTTATCAACCACGTGGACAAGCCCCTCTTCTTCGCATAGCTGAATGATCTTCATCGCCTCGCTTTTGGACAAAGCGCGGCCTGTTCCTCTTTCGATGTTATATTCTGCCGCGCGATCAACCTGCATGCAAACCTCCAAGGGCTTGCCGCAGGAGCCGTCAATGACCCGGCAGGAACATTTGGTGACGGAAAGCGTTTTTGCACCTTCAATAATTTTCAGAACGTCGTCATAGGCGAGAATGCGCGATTGCGGATCGATGCGTTCATTCACGGGAACAACGCGCATGACGGAACCGGGAAGGAAGTTGGTTATCGCCTGACCGTAGGTGGGCCACTCCTTCTGCATGTACATTTTCCACAAATCCAGCACTTTTTGGGACAAGCCGGGCGTGAGGCTGGTGGAATCATGCATCTGGGGTACGCTTTTCACGCGATAGAATTTCAGCTCGTCACCTTTCCGCGCTTTAAAAATTAGCCCCCTGTTGAATAAGGACTCCATCATTTTTCCGATTGTCTCTTCGGAAAATCCTGTTTTTTGCGCCAGCTCGCTTACCGTTGCCGGAGGCGATGCCGCCAGCAAGACTTTTGCTTCGTCATCATTTATTAACGCTTCAAATATTTTTGGGATGAGAGGAGATTCTCCCGCGCCAATTCCTTCAGCCAATTGCCGGCACAAATTGATGTCCGTCATTTTTATGACCTCCTGTTTTTTCTCATAATGAGTATCAGAAATTTATGTTTTTGTGTCAAGAATAATAAGAAATTTTATATTAATAACATAATTAAAATAAATATTTACAGAAGCGCCGCAAATATTACTTGACTTGTAGACGACCGGTCTATTACGGTATTTCCAGATAAAAATCAAGGAGACAACTAACTAAATGGATATTTATGAACGATTAAGAGAAATTTTAGATGCGCATCCCACCACCGCGCCAAAGGCGAAAGCCATCAACGAAATACTCAAAATGCTTTTCACGCCGCAGGAAGCGGCTGTGGCTGTACAGATGAGTTATAAAATGAAAACGCCTGCCGTTATCGCGCAAAAAACGGGAATCTCCGAAGGCGAAGCTCTGCAGCGTCTGGAAACGATGGCAAAAAAAGGGATTATCGCGGCACGGGTAAAGGATGGAGAAAAAAGTTACGCTCTCGTGCCGCTCATCCCGGGTGTTTTTGAGTTTCCGTTCATGAAAGGCGGCGGCACGCCCATGCATGAGCGACTGGGTAAACTCTGGGAAGAGTATCATCATGAAGCGCTCGGCGCTTCCTTCGCGGGAAATCCGACGCCACTGATGCGCGTCGTGGCCGTGGATAAATCCATTGCCGTGCGCGACCGCATTCATCCTTATGAAGAAGTCAAAAATTTCATCAATAACGCCTCTTTTATCGCGCTGACCAATTGCGCCTGCCGGATAAGCGTTGCCGCCTGCGATAAACCGAAAGAAGTGTGCCTGATTTTTGACGCGGCCGCGCAATTTCTGGTTGAATACGGTTTTGCCCGCCGGATAAGCAAGGAAGAGGGTTTTAAAGTACTGGATACGGCTGAAGAAGCGGGACTAGTGCACACCAGCAACAACAGCGCGGACCGGGCTAATCTTATTTGCAACTGCTGTCCGTGCTGCTGCACTGTGCTGCGCGGGAGAACTCAGCTTAAACACCCGCACGCTTTTGAGCCGAGCCGCTTTGAAGCTTTCGTAAATGCCGATGAATGCACGGGCTGCGGTATTTGCGCCGATGAGCGTTGCCCCATGAAGGCCATAGTCATGGTCGCTGATGTGGCGGTGGTCAACGCCGAGGAATGCATCGGCTGCGGGCTTTGCGTTACCGGATGTCCCACCGCTGCCATTGTTCTTGAGGAGAGAAAACAGTTGCCTTGCACTCCGGCAACTGTTTCAGAAATGGGCACGAAAATTCTGCAGGAAAAAGGCAGGCTGGAAGCTTTTTTGAAAGTCATGCAAGATTAATATTTCCATCAAGGAGATATAGAATGGCACAAAACAGCACGCGCGAAGAAATCATCCGCAGGGGAGCCGCGCTTATTCACGCCCAGGGCTTCAATGCCACCGGCATTAAGCAGGTGTTGGACGCGGCGGGCGTACCGAAAGGTTCTTTTTATTTTTATTTCAAAAGCAAGGAAGACTTCGGGCTCGCGGTCATTGACTATTTTCGCGACTTCAGCCGGGCTATGGCGGACAAATATTTGACAACAGACGGCTTGCCCCCCGTGGAAAAGCTTTCGCGTTTTTTTGACGCTTACACTGATCTGTTCACGAAAATGGATTTGTGCCGCGGTTGCCCTATCGGCAACCTCATGCAGGAGATGAGTGACCAGAACGCGACCTTCCGGGAAAAGATACGTGAAGTTTATTTTGAAATGCAAAAAGGCATACGGCAGTTGCTGGAGGAAGCCCGCAGCAGAGGAGACATCAACGCCGATATGGACACGCTGCAGACAGCGCAATTTATTATCGACGCGTGGGAAGGAGCGATTATGCACATGAAACTGATCAAAGACACAAGGCCGTTGACTGTTTTCAAAAAAATGGTTTTTGAGCGCATCCTTCAAATAAGGCGAGATTAGTTTTGAAATAAGGGAGGTATACGATATGGGGCAATGGCATAAAACCGGCTGCGTTCTTTGCGCGCAGAACTGCGGTCTGGAAATCGAGGTGGAGAATAACCGCATTGTCAAAGTTAATGGAGATAAGGCCAACGTCAAAAGCGAAGGCTACGTCTGCCGCAAAGGCGTGAACATTGCCTATCATCAGCATAACGCCGACCGGCTGAAGTATCCGCTGAAAAAGGTGGGAGATAAATTTGAACGCATTTCCTGGGAGCAGGCCATTGATGAAATAGCCGCTAAATTAAAAAGCATAGTGGAGCAGTACGGGCCACGTTCTTTTGCGTACATGGGAGCCAGTACGCAAGGTTGTCATTTTGAAGCGGCTTTCGGTATACGTCTCATGAGGGGGCTGGGCTCTCAATATCATTACGGCGCCTTGGCGCAGGAATTCGCCGGCGCTTTCTGGGTGTGTGGGCGCACGCACGGGCGTCAGTATCTTCACGATCAGCCTGATGTTGCCAACACGGATGTACTGTTGATAATCGGATGGAATGGCATGCAAAGCCATCAGATCCCGCAGGCACCGCGCCAGCTACAGCGTCTTTCCAAAGATCCGGACAAAAAATTAATTGTGGTCGATCCACGTCTTTCCGAAACAGCGAAGATTGCCGACATCCATCTGCCGGTTCGTCCCGGAACGGATGCCCTGCTGCTTAAAGCGATGATTTCCATTATTCTGCGGGAAGGCTTGGATAATAAAGATTATCTTGCCGGGCATACATCAGGTTTTGATCAGGTAAAGTCTTATTTTACAAATTTTGACGCGCGCGCCGCGATAAAAACCTGTGAACTTGATTATGACCGTGTACGCGAAGTAACCCGTTTGTTTGCCACGCGCAAATCATCGCTGCGCTATGACCTGGGCATTTTCATGGGGCGCCATAGCGCACTGAATTCTTATCTGATTGTGATTTTGCAGGCGATTTGCGGGAGGCTCTGCGTGCCTGGCGGCAATGTCATTCACGGTCATTTGATGCCGATCGGGTCAAATACCGACGAGAGAGACCCAAAAATATGGCGCACGCGGCAGACAAACTCTTTCCCCGTTTGCGGTGTTTTTCCTCCGAACGTTATGCCGGAAGAAATCCTTTCCGATCACCCCGAAAGACTGCGCGCCGTTATCGTTTCAGGGAGCAACCCCCTGCGTTCCTATGCTGACACGACCGCTTACGAAAAAGCTTTTAGCCGCCTTGACCTGCTTGTTACCGCGGAAATAGCCATGACGGAAACAGCCGCTCTTTCTCATTACGTTTTGCCGTCTCGTTCCGGCTATGAATCCTGGGACAGCACATTCTTCCCCTTGACCTATCCGGGCATCTACTTTCAAATGCGCCGGCCAATTCTCGAGGCGGAAGGAGAGCCGCTGGAACTGGGCGAAATACATCTGAGAATTGCCGATAAGATAGGTTTAATCCCGCCGATTCCCGATAAACTTTATCAGGCAGCATTTAAAGATCGTCCTGTTTTTGCCCAGGCGTTGATGGAATATGCCGTGACCGAACCGAAAGCGTTAAACAATATGCCGTTTATTTTGGGAAAGACGCTCGGGAAAGCGTTGGGATCGGTGCATCTGGCGGCGCTTTGGGGAATGTTGCAGGCAGCTCCAAAATCTTTTCAGGAAAACGCCGCAAGAGTTGGTTTCAAGCCGGGCCCTATGCTTGGCGAAGAAATATTCCAGCAAATTCTAGACCATCCCGAAGGTGTCTGGGTGGGAAAACTCGATCCGGAAAACAATTTCGCCGAATTGAAAACCGGTGATGGGAAAATAAATCTCTATATCCCGGAGCTCATCGGCGAACTAAAAAAATTGGATGTGGCAAACGAGGAGGAGGCACTGACTATGTCTTCCGAATTTCCGCTGATTCTCATGGCTGGCAGACACACTTCCATGAACGCGAATACCAATATGCGCGATCCCGCCTGGAATGAAGGCAAACGCGCCTGCACCCTGGCCATGCATCCTGATGATGCCGCCGCTTTAAATTTGAAGGACGGTCAGCAGGTTAAAGTGACCACGGAAGCAGGCAGCGAAGAGATTGAACTGGAAATCACCGACACGGCGCGCCCCGGCCATGTGGTTATTCCGCACGGCTTCGGTTTGGTTTACAAAGGTGTAAAATACGGCGCTAATGTAAATCGTCTGACAAAAAACACGCATCGGGATCAGTTCGGGACGCCCTTGCACCGCTATGTCCCCTGCCGCGTGGAGGCGGTTTAATGTCGCAATATAGATTTTTGCGCTCACAAATGATAACATTATGCCACCGGTAAGAATTAAAATCAAAAAGCATTATTCAATTTTGAGGAAGCAAGTTTCCGATGCATGAAATGCCGATAACGGAAAGCATTTTAAATATTGTTTTGAAACATGCCGTGATGAACAAAGCGAGCAAGGTTATGGCTGTTCATCTGCAGATCGGCAGGCTAAGCGACCTGGAAGACGAATGGCTGCAGCGGTATTTTGATTATTTAAGCAAAGGCACGATTGCCGAAGGGGCAAAACTAGAGATCGAAAGGATGCCTATTGTGGTGCGTTGCGACGCGTGCTCGACCTCTTATGAGGCCCAAGTGGATAAAATCGGGAACCTTGTTTGTCCTTCTTGCGGGGCGGAAAACGGCACGCTTGTTTCCGGCAGGGAGTATTATATAAAGTCCATGGAGGTGCAGTGATGGCGGGTGTCAAATTAATTGAAGTGAAAGAAGAAATAATGGCTGACAATGCGAAGCAAGCCGAAACCATTCGCGTAGAGCTGCACGGGGAAAAAACAATGCTGCTGAATCTGATGTCATCTCCGGGTTCGGGTAAAACCAGCCTGATTCTTCGCACTATGGAGGGTCTCAAGGGGAGTTTTAATCTCGGCGTAATTGAGGCGGATATCGATTCCACCGTCGACGCGGAAAAGGTTGTGGCTGCCGGCGCGCCGGCGGTGCAGCTGAAAACAGGGGGGTTTTGTCATTTGGACGCGACCATGGTCAGACAGGGCCTAGACGCTTTGACGGAAAAAAATTTCGATTTGATCATCATCGAAAATGTCGGCAATCTGGTATGCCCCGCGGAATTTGACACTGGTGCGCACAAGAATGTCATGATCTTAAGCGTTCCGGAAGGGGATGACAAGCCGCTTAAATATCCATTGATGTTTTCTGTCTGTGATTTGCTGCTGATCAATAAAACTGATTACTTGGCGCTGAGTGATTTTGACATCAATGCCTTGCGCAAAAGAGTTCTGGTTTTGAACCCGAAGATAGTCATTCTGGAAATTTCCTGCAAAACCGGCGCGGGAATCGACGCCTGGATTGACTGGCTGAAAAAAGAAATTGAGGATTTCAAGAAGTGACTAACGAACTGGGAATTCTTTTAATTACCGCCGTCTCCATCGGTTTTTTTCACACACTGTTCGGTCCGGATCATTATGTGCCTTTTATTGTCATGGCCAAAGCCCGGAAATGGTCATTCTGGAAAACATCATGGATCACTGTTTTGTGCGGCTTTGGTCATGTAGGCAGTTCCATAATCCTTGGTTTTGTCGGCATTGCCTTCGGTCTGGCCATCGCGCAGCTGGAACCGCTGGAATCCATACGCGGCAGTATTGCCGGCTGGGCGCTGATTGCCTTTGGTCTTATATATTTTATCTGGGGGATGCGCCGTGCTTATCGCAATCAGCCGCATACGCACCGGCATCCGCATAGCGACGGCACAATGCATGAGCATAAGCATGTGCATGCGCAAGAGCACGTTCATGTCCATGAGGAAAGCGCGCGCAGTATCACCCCTTGGGTTTTATTCGTCATTTTTGTCTTGGGGCCTTGTGAGCCTTTGATTCCTATTCTTATGTATCCCGCCGCACAGGGGAATATGTTCCATGTAGTTGCGGTCAGCCTGGTTTTCAGCGCCGCGACAATCGGCACAATGCTTGCCGTTGTGCTTGGTTCCGTAGCCGGTTTAAACCTGGTTCCCGCAGCCAGGCTGGAACGTTACACGCATGCGCTGGCTGGCATGGCGATATTTCTTTGCGGGGCGGCAATACAGTTTCTCGGATTATAGTTTCCGCGGAGATATCTGGTGACCGAAGAGCAAATTTACCGCCGGTTGCAGATGCAGCTGGATAAATATCCTATAGGGTATCCCGCCGCGCCCAGCGGCGTGGAAATCGATATACTCAAATATTTTTTCACGCCGCTGCAGGCGAAAATCGCCCTGTGTCTCACGCTGCGCTCGCTGCCCGTATCTGCAATTCACAAAAGATTCACCAAATCTTTCGGCGCGGGGATTTCGCAGGAAGCTTTATCAGCGCTGCTGGAGGAAATGTTCATCAAGGGGGTAATCAGCCGTTCCAGCCGCCCGGGAAAACCGCGCTACAGCATGGCCATGCTGGCCATCGGGATGTTTGAATATCAGGTGGATAGTCTGACGCGGGAATTGGTGGATATGATTCATCAATATTTTGATGAAGCTTTCGACAAAGAATTTTTCCGCTCGTCATTGCCCCAGCTTCGGACAAGCCCTCATCTGAAGGCGATTGTTCCCGAATATATCGTCGATACCTATGACAACATGCGCCGCTACATCATGCGCACCCGGGAAGCGATACATGTAGCCAATTGTGTCTGCAAGCAGGGCGAAGCCATTTTGGGGAAACCCTGCCTGCGAACAGATAATATAGAGGTATGCCTCCTGATCGGAACAAGCAGCCACGCGGCCAGAAACCGCGCCCGGCGGATATCCAAAGAAGAATGCCTGGAAATTCTGGGTATGGCTGAAGAAAAGGGCATGGTCCTGCAGCCGGGCAATTCGCGGAAGCCCAACTGTATTTGCATCTGCTGCGGTTGCTGTTGTGGTGTTTTGACTACTGCCAAAAAACACGAACATCCCGCCCGGTATTTCGCGTCCAACTACTACGCGTGCATAGATACGGATTTGTGCAAAGCATGCGGCGTATGCCTTGAGCGCTGCCAGATGGGTGCGATTGTTGCGAACGACGGCTTTTATCGTGTTGATCCGGAAAGATGTATCGGTTGTGGATTGTGCGTGACCAAATGCAAGCCCGGCGCCGCAAAGCTGTTAAAAAAAGACAAGCTTACCGTGCCGCCTTTGAACACGGAACTTCTCTATTTAAGCATCCTGGCCGAAAAAGCGGGACGCAAAAAGATGATTATCAATATGCTTCGCCTGCTGATGGGGAAGCCCCTATAATATTTTTTTAGATAAAAACGCATTGATATCGTTGATATTTCCGCTCAATATTTTACCTTGATAATATTGACTTTTTCCATTATGAGCACTAATCTTAGTTAAAAGTTGCAGGATAAAACAGGTATGCCAATTTACGAATTTCAGTGTGATAAGTGTAAAAAACAATTTGAAGTTTTGACCATGAGCATGAGCGAAAAACCCAATGCCGTGTGCCCCAAGTGTAAATCAAAAAAAACCCGCAAACTTATCTCAAAAGTAGGGAAGGGCAAGTATGGATCGTTGGGTAAAGGTTCGTCAGCAAGTTCTTCGACTTCTTCCTCCTCGAGTTGTTCATCTTGTTCGTCGTCAAACTGCTCAACCTGCGGTCATTAAAGCGGTTATCCAAAATGTAACGCGGCAGCAGCCGTTGTGCTGCAGTGGTGCAAGATGCAACATTTTCTGGACATGCGCACGCTTGTTTTCGTTTCCGGCGTCACATCTCTGATTCTCTTTGCGTGCATGCTTTATATCAGGCGCAAGCAGAAAACTTACGATGGTTTTCTTTATTGGGTGTTTGCCACCTTGAGCAACGCCGTGGGGATGCTTTTGCTGAGCGCGCGCAATATTCTGCCCGATTTTTTATCCATCATCATAGGCAACACGCTGCTTATTTTTTCTATTGTGCTCATCAATACGGGGCTGAGCGTATTTTCCCGGACGCGGCCTTATGTCAAGCTTTATCTGCTTTTCATGCTTCTCTTCATCCCGCTCGTTTTTTATTATACCTATATTGAGCCGAGTCTCACTAACCGCGCCGTTGTTTTTTCGATATTTCAGATAATGTTATGCGTCATTCTGGTGGTCATTGCGCAACGTGATTTACCGCGCGTGTTGGCGAAAAGAAATTACGTTATCTTTTGGTTCTTGATATTCACGGCGGCATGGCCGTTTTTAAGAGTGATTATCTCTCTCTTCGAGACGGAGATGGCAACAAACTTAATGAACGCCGGTATTTCGCATCAGCTCAACTTTTTGGGCAGTATCGCGGCTTACATCATTTTGATTATCGGTCTGATCATAATCAACGGGCAAAGAGTGGAACAGGAAATGACGGAAGCGAAAAACGAGGTAAAAACCATAACAGGTCTGATTCCTATTTGCGCGACCTGCAAGAAAATAAGGGATGATAAAGGTTCGTGGCGTCAACTGGAAGCATATCTGGGCAAGCACGCGGATCTGGAGTTCAGCCATGCTCTCTGCCCGGAATGCATGCAGAAAATGTATCCGGAAAAATCCCGTTCATGATCAATCAGTGTTAAAAAAATATTTTTTCCGCGCTAGGCGATAAGTTTGTATATTGTCGAAATTAAAATTTATTTTGACTGATAATCCCAACTGAACCGGTTTTTATTGACAATAAAGGTTTTATTGGGCTAAACTTCAAAAACTTGTTGAATGTCTTTTTATTTAATCAGGGGATACATCAACGGCCGGTTTTCTTTATAACTGCCCCACAGCGAAGGGGCTAATAGCGTAAAAGGGAGATTGAATATGGAATCTATCGTCTGTAAACACTGGCACCACTGTCCGTCGTCGGAGGTAACCACATTGCTGAACACGGATCCGGATAAAGGGCTGGCGATGTTTGAAGCAAAGCATCGGCTGGAAAAATTCGGCCCCAATACTGTAACCGCGCAGAAAAAAAGGGGCCCGCTTTTGAGATTTCTTCTGCAATTTCATCAGCCGCTGGTCTATATACTTATTGCCGCTGGTACAGTCACGCTGCTTTTGCAGGAATGGGTTGACTCTTCGGTAATATTCGGCGTGGTGATTATCAACGCGATTATCGGTTTTGTCCAGGAGTCCAAAGCGGAAAGCGCGATAGAATCGCTGAAAAAGATGATGACGACGCAGACTAACGTATTGCGTGACGGTAAATGGCAGTCCATAGATGCCGTGGGGCTTGTTGTCGGAGATATTATTCAGCTGCAGTCCGGCGATAAAGTGCCCGCCGATGTCCGCCTGTTGCGCTGCCGCGACCTGCAGGTGGATGAATCGGCGCTGACGGGCGAATCCGTGCCGGTGATCAAAAAAGAGGAAGTGCTCGATCCTGAAACGATTCTGGCTGACCGCCGTAATATGGCCTATGCGGGCACGCTGGTTACCTACGGGCAGGCGCGGGCCGTTGTTGTGGCGACGGGCGATAATACAGAAACAGGGCGCATCTCGGAGTTGATTGCCACGGCAGCGGATCTTTCCACGCCCTTGACCAAAAAAATTGCCGCTTTCAGTAAAGTTTTGCTGATCGTGATTCTTGTTCTGGCGGCGGTAACATTTGCCGTAGGTTTGTGGCGCGGAGAAAACGCCGTTTATATGTTCATGGCGGCGGTGGCATTGGCGGTAGGCGCCATTCCGGAAGGATTGCCCGCGGCGGTAACCATCACATTGGCTATCGGCGTCAACCGTATGGCGAAGAAAAAAGCCATTATCCGGAAACTGCCCGCAGTGGAGACGCTGGGCAGCACCACCGTTATCTGTTCGGATAAAACAGGAACGCTGACGGAAAATCAAATGACGGTCAAGAAAATCTTCACGGCGGATAAGATGTATGATGTCGAAGGAAACGGCTACGCGCCGGAAGGACAATTGCTTGATGAAGGCAAGCGTCTTGGCGAAGTATTGCCCGTAACGCTTAAAGAAACTTTATTGGCCGGGCTGTTGTGCAATGATTCGCGTCTGGTGCAGGAGGAGGATCTCTGGCGCATTGAGGGAGACCCGACCGAAGGCGCGTTGATTACGGTAGCCGGAAAAGCCGGTCTCACGCCGGAGAACGCCAAAGCGGAAATGCCGCGCCTTGATGAGATTCCATTCGAATCCGAGCGGCAATTCATGGCCAGCTTGCACAGCACAAAAACCGAAGGTGAAAATATCATCTATGTTAAGGGAGCGGTGGAAAAAATACTGGATGCCTGTTCGGACAGTCTTGGCGTCGGCGGTGGCGGGGCTTCTTTAAATAAGGACGATTTGCTCTCCAAAGTGGAGCAAATGGCGAGTGAAGGACTGCGCGTGCTCGCCCTGGCGCGCAAAATTACCGCCAAGAAAAATATCGAAGTAGAAGATTGTCTATCCGGCCTTACTTTTTTAGGCTTGCAGGGCATGATTGATCCGCCGCGGACGGAAGCCATCGCGGCTGTTCGTTCCTGCCATAAGGCGGGCATAATGGTCAAGATGATTACCGGTGATCACGCGATTACCGCCACGGAGATTGCCCGCCAATTGAATATCGGGCAGGAAAAGGGCAAAAGCGAAACCAAGCCGGTCACGCTTACCGGAAAAGAACTGGAAAAGCTAACCGACGAAGAACTCATTGCCGCGGCGGAAAAAACTTCGGTTTTTGCCCGTGTCGCCCCGGAACAGAAACTGCGCCTGGTAGAAGCGCTGCAGGCGCGCCATCATGTTGTGGCGATGACCGGTGACGGTGTCAATGACGCGCCCGCGCTCAAGCAGGCGGATATCGGCATCGCCATGGGGATTACCGGCACGGATGTTTCCAAGGAAGCGGCGGATATGGTTCTAACTGATGATAATTTCGCCTCGATCACGCGCGCGGTGGAAGAAGGCCGGCGCATCTTCGACAATCTGGTGAAATTCATCACCTGGACGCTGCCTACCAACGGTGGCGAAGGCCTGGTTATTCTGGCCGCGATTTTTTCCGGTGTAACGCTGCCCATTTTGCCGGTGCAGATTCTCTGGGTTAATATGACCACGGCGATTCTTCTGGGCCTGATGCTGGCGTTCGAGCCGGGTGAGCCGGATATCATGGATTATCCGCCACGTGAACCGAACAGTCCGATACTTACGGGAATTCTTATCGCCAGAATCCTGATGGTGTCATTTTTAATGCTGGCGGCTGTTTTCACCATCTTCACCTGGCAAAAATATCAGGGATACCCGCTGGCGGAAGCGCGCACTGTGGCGGTGAACCTGTTTGTGATGATCGAACTGACCTATTTGTTTAACTGTCGCTCGCTAACCAAATCGATGTTCAAGATAGGTATGTTTACCAACCCGTGGGTGCTGTTCGGCTCTGCGGCAATGATTGTCCTACAGTTGTTTTATACATATTCTCCGGTGATGAACAGAATTTTCGGAAGCCAACCCATTTCTGCCACTGATTGGCTTATGATTATCGCGGTTTCCACTGCAATTTACGCTGTGGTGGGGGCGGAGAAATGGTTGCGGCTGCATGTTTTAAAAAAAGCGCGTTAAAGAGGACTAGTTGTTCAGGGGCAGCGTAACACACCGCGCGCCCAAAGACAGTCGCCGCAAACCGGGAATTTGTTGCCGAAACAATCTTGCTCGTTTGTTTCAGCCAATTCACATCCGCCGCAATCGGTGCAGGGCGGAAAATCAAACGCGCGGACAAGCTCGCGAAAAGATGAAAATCCCGGGTTTGCCCATATTTCGTTCAACGGGCGCTCTGCCAGATTCCCGAAGTCGCAGCGCAAAAATCTCTTTTCCCTATTCCTGACAAAGCAAGTATAGGAGTGCAAAAGAGGCAGGCACGGACTAACTCCGCCGTGCCATCCTATGGAAACGCTGCCGGCGCTGATAAAAGGGCAATAATTGTTTCTTCTGTTTAAGGGAAAATCAAGAAATGCCAAGTTTGAAGGACTGCGAAATATTGAAGCCAGCGGTTTCATCGTTTCTTCAGTGAAATCCATGTCCGGCAGTATCCAGAGGGGAGAAGACGGCGCTTGGCTTATTCTGTTTGTTCTCGGCCCCAGCCGATAGAGAATTTCATCCTGCAGGTCCGCCGTATAGGGCAGAATGTTGGTTAAGAGGATGAAGGAAGCTTTTATTCTGCGCGCAATTTTTTTGAGATGAGGAAGCTCTTGTATGTTGCGCCTCATCGCGACGAAAACGACGCCGATTCTGATAGGCTTGGCATCTGCCTCGGTCAGCCGGCGCAGATATGTGACGTTTTTTACAATTTGTTCGAGCGAGGAGCCGGGACGGATGTTTTCATAAACATCTTCTGAAGCACCGTCAATGGAAACAGTAAACTGATTCAGTCCGGCGTCAATAAGCCGGCGCGCCATTGCCGGAGTCAGCAGAAGCGCGTTGCTGGTTATTTCCGTTCTTAATCCTTGTTCGTGGGCAAAACTAATCATTTCCGGCAGCTGGGGATGAAGCAACGGTTCGCCCAGGCCGGCAAAAGCTATTGTTTTCGCTTCAGGAAAGTCTTTGAGATCATTGATTAATTTTCGGTATACCGGCCAAGCCATTTCCCCGTATGTTTCGTTCCAAGAATTGCGGATACATATAAGACAGTTCAGGTTGCAGCGGTTGGTCGGCTCAATATATATTTTATTTAATTCATCCATCTTTGCCGGTTCATTGTTTATATTATATTTAAGACATGAACCAGCCGTAACTCATGCCGGCAAACGTCGAAAGAATCACGACAATGATGCTGTAAACAGCCGTTTTTTTGATGCCCATGATACTGGCAATGGCAATCATGTTCGGTAATGATAAAGCAGGTCCTGCTAAAAGCAGCGCGAGTGCGGGACCTTGTCCCATTCCAGAGCCGATTAATCCCTGCAAAATCGGCACTTCGGTAAGTGTGGCAAAATACATTAAAGCGCCGACAAGGGACGCGAAAAAATTTGCGAAGAAAGAATTTCCGCCGACAAGCGTCTGAATGTATTGTTCGGGAATCAGCGCCGGGTGCCCGGGGCGTCCCAGTAAAAATCCCGCTACTAAAACTCCCGCCAAAAGCAGCGGCAGAATCTGCAGCGCAAAATCCCAGGAAGATTTCACCCATTCTTTAAGTTCCTGTTTAATGAACCAGGCTTTAAGAATCACGGCCAGAACAATCAGCAGGAATGCGGTCAGGTACCACTTAACGGAATAAATTGTCTGCCAAATTTGAGAATCACTTTCCGAAGGCCTCGCAAACGAAGCAAAAATTAAAATCAATACCATCGTCAGCATATACACAGCGTTCTGCCAAAGCGGCCTTGTTTTTTCTTCGTCCGGCAAAAAGATTTCGCCTTTATCTCTGTTGGCGTCGTCCTTGCGGAAGATATAAGCCATCAAAAGCCCCGCGACAATGGCGAAAAGAATGGCGCCGATGGCGCGCGCCAGACCTAGTTGCCAGCCCAGGACTTTAGCGGTTAAAATTATTGCCAGGACGTTTATGGCCGGACCAGAATATAAGAAAGCGGTTGCCGGGCCGATACCCGCGCCGCGCGTGTATATTCCCGCGAAGAGCGGCAAAACAGTGCAGGAACAAACCGCCAGAACTGATCCGGAAACAGAAGCCACGGAATAAGATAAAAATTTATTGGCTTTCGCGCCGAAATATTTGAGCACCGCCGCCTGCGAGACAAATACCGCTATCGCCCCCGCGATAAAAAAAGCGGGAATGAGACAGGTGAGCACGTGCTGGCGGGCGTATTCCTGAAGCATCATAAATGCTTCCAGGCCGGATTGACGGATTATTGCTGCTTCCCAAGGAATATAGTAAGCGCCCAGAAAGATCGCGACGATCCAGAAAAGTTTTTGCCATTCTTTCATAAAAATACTTTCCGTTAATTTGATTATTTTAGTTGTTTTTTAAGCTCTGTCAGCCCTCTCCAAATTTCATCGTCGCCAACATATTTCTTTATGTCTTTTTCCGAATATTTTATGACACAGGTGGGCGTGGCATTGATTTGATTTTCTTTAATAACCACGCTCATTAGTGGGAAAACTGATTTTTCATCCATTGTCTTCCAGGATACTTTCTTTTCCTTCAAATAGGTTGCTAATGCGTTTTCATCCTTAATGCGCATGCCCTGTGCTGCTTCAAAAAGTATATTTCGCACATGAAGGATATTCTCTGCGCTGGGATCAATATTGGCGGCATACAAGTAATATTTAGCATAAATAGCAGCCGGACTCGAGAAAGGCACATCAATAAATATTATCTTAACTTTGCCGGTTCCCAGCAATTCTTTGAATAAGGGTTCGGCTTTGGTATCTATTTTGCGGCAGGGTGGGCAAAAGTAATTGGAAAACATCATAACTTCGTACGGGCCTTTGCCGAGTGAAGGAATGCCCGTTATCTTATCCTGTCCATAGACAGGCGTAACCGAACCGGTAAAAGTTAAAAAAACAAAAAAATACCCGATCAGGGCAACCACGGCCAACGGCAATCTTTTTATCTTAAACATCGGAAAATTTACCTCCCCTAAGAAATATAGCCACATCTTGCGCTGGTTTTCCCGCCACGCGGGCGATGCTTCGTAATTGATGATGAAAGACAAAATCAACATAACGGAAAACGCCAGGCAGAAAGGGCAATAAACGTTGTTTTGAATCTGAAAACTGTAAAGATAAATCTCTACGCCCAAGCCGGCCGCGAGCAGCGCGCGCACAAAATCAAATTGCTTAAAAGCGGCAAAGATTATAATAACCGACATGTATGTAATCCCGATCCATTTAAGGTCGATGCCGAAAATATCGCCCCGCAGGTAACTGCAGGCTGTTTCGCAATAATCGTAATAAGCCATGATTCCAATTCCTGCCAGTGCCAGCAAGATGGTGATGATTTGGCGATATTTTTTAATAAGCTCAACAACTATCATTATAGCCTACCCCCTATTCTAATTTTTGCTTCCATCAATTATGCTTAATTTATCCACTCTCGGTGTACGAAGTCAATATTTTTACACTTCAAAAAAATCAGCCAGCTTATCCTTTATTTCATCACGCACACGCCGGAATTCCTGCAGAAGTTGATCGTGCGTCCCTGTGGCTCTGGCTGGATCATCAAACCCGATGTGCGTCTTTTTTGTTCCTCCTATGTATAGCGGGCAGGTTTCGTTGGCGTCGCCGCACAGCGTGATAACATAATCAAAAGTCTGACCCTCAAACTCCGTAAGATTCTTCGAGCGGTGATTTGAAATATCAATGCCGATTTCTTTCAAAACCTCAATGGCTAAAGGATGAACAAAAGAAGCCTGTGTGCCGGCGGAAAAAGCCGCTAGCTTGTCGCCAAAAAAGTGATTGGTTATTCCTTCCGCCATCTGCGACCGGCAGGAATTAGCCGTGCATAAAAATAAAACGCGCTTCTTCATAGACAGCTATCCTTTTCGTCATTCCCGCCTGGCATATGTCGGGTAAACATCCGGCGGGAATCTAGTTTTTCTTTTTTTTCTGGATTCCCGCTTTCGCGGGAATGACACCTAATTTATTCAACTATTACTTGGATTAAATCCAGTTCAACGCAATCAGATAAATACCGCCCAAAATGACCAAGGCGCCGCAGCTTTTTTTAAGGATCATCGCACCCTTGGATTTTTCACTCCAGTTCAGGTAATGCTGCACGACTTCCGTAAACGTTCCCGCAAAAACCAATACAGCGCAGTGGCCGATGGCAAAAGCCGCGAGAAGTGCCATTGCCAGCATCATTTGCGTTGATGCCATGCTAAAGACTACGCCCAGCATAGTTGCCATATAGGCAAAGGTGCATGGTCCTAATGCTACACCAAACAGAAGACCCAAAATAAAAGCTGCAAGAAATCCTTTTCTTTTGTAATTCGGGTTTGCACCACCTTCCATGAAAGGCAAAGGCAAGATACCGAGCAAGTTTAATCCAACTGCGAAAAAGACAACCGCGACGAAATAATTACCATAGCCACCTATATCCCCCATCATCCGTCCGGCCAGTCCCGTGATCAGACCGATCAGGCCAATCGTAATGAGAATGCCTAATCCAAAAAGCAATGAAAGAACAAAAGCTCTTCCCGTGCTAATGTTGCCCTGTCCATCGATAAAACCGACGATCAGGGGGATACAGGCTATATGGCAGGGCGAAAGAATTACCGATAATATCCCCCAAACAAAAGCCGCTCCGATAGCAATTTCAGGAGACTGTGTCAGCGCGTCCGTCAGCCAGGTAAAGAGGTCAACCAGCACTTATTTGACTCCCTGCATTTTCAGTACTCTTACTACATCAGCTTTGGGAAAATAGCCTTCGTGACGAAAATATTCTTTGCCGTCCTTGTCTAGAAAAACCTGCGTGGGAATGACGCGGATTCTGTATTTTGCCGCGTCTATTTTACCTTGCGGTGTCCAGACATCATAAAAAACAACCTTGACCTGTTCACCGAATTCTTCTTCCACCGCCTTCATAATTGGCTGCATTGCGCGGCAGGGAATGCAGTTGACGGAACCGATCTCTACAAAAGTCACCAGAGGCATAACGGTTTTTTCCGTTTTTGGTGTTGTTTTGCCGTCTTTTCCCTGGGCAACAGCGTAATGATAGTTTGCTGAAAGTAAGATGAGAGTAAAAACCATCAAAAGGGCTAAGGAGCCGATTCGTTTTAATCTTAAAGACATTTGCTCTCCTTTATTTATTATTTTTTTAATATTTTCATTCCGCAGCAGCTATAAGTAGTTTCCGGGATTGTTGTTGCCAAGAAGCCGCCGCCATTTATTATTTTTTTATAAATTTCATCTATAACCTTTTCCGTAACGGGCGTTTCATGTTTTTCCAATCCCAGATTGGTTAAAATATAAGATTTTGGGCTAACACCAATACGCTCCAGTGACTTTCTGGCGCAGGCAGTAGAACATCCGTCAATCGTAATGTTTTCATCCGCGCCTATGGCCGACTGAACAAAACCGGAAAGCCCCGCGCCCACACCGGCCAGGCAAGTCATGATTGCATGACCTTCATCACGCATTTTGCGCGCTACCCGATCGGCAATTTCACCCACATCCGCCGAACCGGCACAGGAGTAAATTAATTTTGTTCCGCCTTCACAACAATCAGACATAGTTTTGCTCCATTTTTAAATGTGTATCCCAAAATAAAGCAGAATATATTTTAGAGACACATAGAGGAACAAAAATCCAAATAACGCCTTTAGAACGTTTGGTTTGAATTTAGCAACAAGTTTCGCGCCGAAAATAGCGCCGATTAACGCTCCCACGCCCAGCGTGACAGCGACGGGAATATTAACCACGCCTTGATAAATTTTGAAAATTGATCCTACAAGAGCAATCCACACAAAAGAAGCCATTGACGTTCCGATGGCGAGTTTCATGGGGGCTTTCAGAAAATACAGAAAAGAAGGAACCAGGGCGTATCCACCACCCAAGCCGATAATACCGGTGAGTGTGCCGATAGATGTTCCCAAGGCGGATTTAGCAACCGGGGTACCGGGCATCGTGGTTCCGGCAGGTGCGGGAGGAGTTTTCCCTAGAAGGCCCTCATAAAGCATACGCAAGGAAACAAGAATAAAGGCAATTCCAACGATGAGGTCAATTACATCTCCGTAATCCTTAATATATGCAAAGATAATAGAGCCGATGATGACTCCGGCTACGCCGCTGATGCCAACTTGCAGTGCGGTTGTCTTGTCCACATTTTTCATGCGTAGATGTTGTATGGCGCCGGAACCGGCGGTAAAGACCACGGCGGTCAGAGTAGTTCCTACGGCTATTGCCGGATCAAAATTAAAACCAAAACGAATTACCGGCATAATGAGCGCGCAGCCGCCTGTGCCCAATAAACCGCCTACAACACCAGCCAAGAGACCCGTTATGAGATAAATTATGTACATCATAGAAACACCTCCTGATAAAAAAATATCGTTTGCTTCTTTTAACGACAAAAAAGAAGTCATTTTTTTATGATCATTTTCTTTATTTCTTCAGAAGAGGGAATTTTGCCTGCGGCTTTTACTTCACCGTCGATAACAAGCGCGGGCGTGGTCATCACGCCGTAACTCATAATTTTTTTAAAATCCTGCACCTTGGATATTTCGGCATTTATATCTTCTTTTACAACAATATCACGCACCATTTCTTCGAGTTTGTGGCATTTTGCGCAACCCACGCCCAGAATTTCAATTTTCATATATCTTTCTCCTTAAACAGGAATTTGTGCAACGCTCTCAAATTTAATCAGCAATTTTTTTGTTCGTTATTTGCAACATTTCAAAATTTCGGTTTGTTGTCTGGCGTTTATAGAGAGGACATCCTCTACGCAACTGGTGAATTGCATAATGCAGGGGACCCGTAAACTGTAGAAAATAGAATTTCCTCGCTTATCATCACTTACCAAGCCGGCGTTTTTCAAAATGCTCAAATGCTTGGACACAGTGGAGGCATCGGCGCCGATCATTTTGGTTAATTCGCTCACGCAGCGCTCTTTTTTATTGAGCTCTTCGATAATCAATAATCTGCTTGGATGCGCCATCGCCTTAATGATTTTTGCCCGCGCTTCGTATTGCTGTTTGGTGCTTTTTTTCATTATTTGTGCTCCCTGAAAATTATTGGCAATTTAGCCAAATTGCCAGGATACGTCAAGAGCATTTTTGGTTATATGTAATATTTTAATTATACTATGGTTTCTGAATTGCTTTAGGGTCTCTGCACGAGAGACGATTACACTGATCAGGTTCCGCCGAAAAGAGGAATGCCGCCGCGCACGTTGGTCTCTCCCAGAAAGCCGATAGTCACCTTATCGCCATCGACAATGACAGGTACCTGTCTTTTTCCCCCGGAAAGCGCGAGCATTTCCTTGAGTTTTTCATGGTCTTTGTCCACTTCAATAAATATGGCCCTGCCTTTATAGGCGTCTCGCGCCTGCACGCAGAAAAGGCAAGTTTCCGTGCCATAAATCAATATTTTTTATCCGTCATGATGTTTTTCCTTTTGCCTATTCTTTAATCTTTTAAGAACCTGACGTTTTCGTACAATGATCTTGCGCGACGCCTGACAGAATAAACCGCCCGCGTATGCGACGGGCAGTGATGTCCGAGGATTTCGTTTTTTTCACAAAGTTGATATCCTGTAAATTTAATGTCATGATTTTGCGTTCGGATTTCACTCTCTTTCACATGCCTCTGCAACAGTTCCGGGCAAAACACGATTATACCAGCGCCGCGACCTATTGCAGATATTGCAGACCGACAGCATGACCGGCACCTCCACTAAAACGCCCACCACGCATGCCAATGCAGCGCCCGAGCTCGGACCGAACAGCGTGATGGCCACGGCCACGGCCAGTTCAAAAAAATTGCTCGCTCCGATTAAAGCGCCGGGAGACGCCACGTTATGCTGCACTTTGAATAATCTCATGAGCATATAGGTTAGACTAGAATTGAAATAGACCTGAATCAGAATAGGCACGGCAATCAGAATGACGGCAAACCATTTCGTGGTGAGATTTTCCGCCTGAAACGCAAAAATAAGCAGCAGGGTCAAAAGCAGTGCCAGCACCGTAACCGGATGAAATTTAGGGAGAAATTGTGTCTCAAACCAGTCCTGGCCGTATTTTTTCAACAAAATTGTTCTTGTCATAAAACCCGCTGCAAGCGGTATAACGATGAAAACAACCACCGAAGTTATCAGAACATTGGCTGGCACGATCACGTCAGCCACACCCAACAGAAACATCACAATCGGCGCAAAAGCGAAAAGCATGATTAAATCATTCACGCTGATTTGTACCAGTGTATATGCGGGATCGCCGTCGGTTAAATAAGACCAGACAAAAACCATAGCGGTGCAGGGAGCCGCCGCCAGAATAATTAGTCCCGCGGTGTAACTTTTGGCCGATTCGGGATCGACCCAGGGAGTAAATATATACTGAAAGAATAGCCAGGCCAGAAAGGCCATGCTGAAAGGCTTGACCAGCCAGTTGACAAACAGTGTAATCATCAGGCCTTTGGGCTTTTTCGCCACATTGCCCAGAGAGCCGAAATCAATTTTTAGCATCATGGGGAAAATCATCAGCCAGATTAAAATAGCGATAGGCACATTTACCTGAGAGCCTTCACCGAATTCCATGGCGCTGAGGGATGCGGTAACTTCCGGTAGGAATTTGCCGAGAGCAACGCCCACGACCATGCAGACGAGAACCCAGATAGTTAAATATCGCTCAAAAACATTAAGTCTTTTTGGCGTGGGAGGAGATAAGTTGAGGTTTTGATCTTTGGCAGCATTATCTTTCATTTGGTTTTTCCTTTCCGATAAAATTATTTAGAATAGCCGCTTAAAGCAACTAATCATTATTTTATTATTTCATCTTGTCTAACGCCTCAATAAGCCATTGTTTAATTTTTTTCTTTTCCGGAACGCTTCCCACCGCAACGACTTTCCCGTTGATAATCAGCGCGGGCGTTCCCATGACTCCGAAGCGGCCGATTTCCTTTATGTTATCGATATGTGTTAAGTCAGCGGCTAAATCCATTTCGGCCATAACGTCACGCACGCACGCGCGCTTCCAGCGAGGAACACTCGGCACAACCCGGCCCCAGAATCACCGCCTGCAAGCCGGTAGCAGGTTCTTCCTCAACTTTCTCGCCAATGAACTTTTGATACTCACGAAACAAAGCTTTTCCGTAGGCTTCCTTTATTGTGGATGGTATATAATTACGTTTTTCCAATCGGTTGAGAAGTTCTTTGGTAATTTCCGCTTCGGTTTTTCCTTTCGCCCATTCGAGAATATTCTGGATGTTATATTCCAGACCGATAACGCCTGTCGGCCTTCCTTTCGCGCGGATTTGTGTCACTTTATTTTCCATTTAAAAAAATTCCTTTAACAGAGTGTATTATCATCTAATGCATTTTGGTTTTCGTTTTAAAGCGGGTAATTTTTTGTACATTTTTTCGAGCGAGGTATCATTTTGAAACCATTGGCGAAGATTTCCGAGAAGCACTAGCGCATAAGGATTATTGCTTTTGTGCTTTAGTGAATAATAAACCCATAAGCCTTCTTTTTTTCCTTCGACTAAACCAGCTTTTTCCAAAACTTTCATATGCTTGGAAACCGCAGGTTGAGGAATCGACAAAAGCTCCTGAAGCTCGCACACACATAAAGGTTTACTTTGTAATACCTTTACAATTCTGACCCGGTTATGGTCAGAAAGGGCTTTCATTACATTTATAAAATCATTCATAATCAAAGTCTTTATATTCTTATTTTGGAATATAGTTGCATGCTTTAATCTTGTCAAGGTTAATTCTTTTTGCTTTGCGCTTCTCGATCATTTAATATAATACTTTCCAAGGGAAGAAAATGACCAGAATATTAATTATTTATCATTCGCAGACAGGCAATACCCAGATGATGGCCGAGGCCGTGGCCGAAGGGGCGCGAGCGGTGGAAGGCGTGGAGGTAATTTTTAAAAAGGCCGCTGATGCCACGCTGGAAGATTTATTGGCGGCGGACGGCCTGGCGGTAGGCACGCCGGAGAATTTCGGCTATATGTCCGGGATGCTCAAGGATTTTTTCGACCGCACTTATCCTGAAGCCCAGGATAAGGTTTTCCGCAAACCTTTCGTTGTTTTTATCAGCGCCGGCAACGACGGCAGCGGCGCGCTCAAAGCCATCGAGCGCATTGCACTGGGTTATAAATTCAAAAAAGTTTTCGAGCCGGTTATTGCCAAAGGCAAGATTACGCAAGATATCTTAGAGCAATGCCGCGAACTGGGGGGCATATTGGCGGGCGGCTGCCATATGCGAATATATTGATTGCAGGTTTCTCTGGCGAATATGGTTAAGGCGGGTGAAGTCCTTTTTTTTTGCACAAGAGAAGCCCGGCGTATGCCGGGCGTATTTATTAGTTCAACGCTTGGCCATTTTCTTCTTCTTGCCAACCGGGCAAATAGCGATGCATTTACCGCAAATACTGGCTTTCTTGCCAAAGTTATTAAAAGATAATTCACGCGCTTTTTTCAGACAGGCAAACGGGTCAAAAAAATCATTACGGTCAACATTAATGTTCCAGGGCCGGCCATTTGCCGCGTGGGCCGGACAGATCCGGACGCACAGATCACAAGTTCCGCATTTACTTTCTTCAATGGGGCGGGTGCAGACAGGCACAGGATAATCGGTAAGCACCGTTGCCAGTCGCACACGCGGACCGTATTCTTTGGAAATGAATAAAGCGGTTTTCCCGATCCAGCCCAGCCCCGCACGTGTTGCCGCCATTTTATGGGAAAAATCAAAGCGCAGAGTTTTGATAAAATTGTCATCCAGGTCTTTATCCGTTATTGTAGGTTCAATGACCATGGCCTGAGCGTCAAAGCGACGGATTTTTTCGCCTAAGAGATTAGCCGCTTCGGAAAGCTCCTTGTTAACTTCATTGTAGTGGTTGTAGTATTCGATGTTCGGGCCATTGACTATTGGGTTTATGATGGCGTCATCAAGTCGGCGGGCAAGCACTATGGCATATTCAAAACCGAGATATTTATCCGGCAGAAGCCCCTGTAGATCGGCATAACCAAAGGAATAATTCCTTTCTTTAGGGATAACATCCTTTATGGCATTGCTAAAATCATTCATGATTGCAAACTCCTGCTGTGTTCATTTAGAAATTAAGCTATATTAAAGTCAAGGTGAAAGATTTGATAAATGTTACAAAGTTATTTTAGTTGGCACGTTATTTGATGAAACTAAAACGTGGATATATTCCCGAATTTGGCGCAAGAGTCATTTTGAAAGTATAGAATGAATATAATATATTTAAATTCAATGCCTTATAGCTTCATAAGTTATTTTTAGTCTAAAGATATTCGTGGTTGCGCAACATAAATGTGTCTTAAACATGGAACAAAATTGTTCCAGGAATAGAAGTTAAGCAAAAAGGGAAAATATCATGACGCCAATACAACAAGTGAGCACCGGTATCAGCGGTTTGGATGAAATTCTTAATTATTTGAAAATGGGGGATAATGTAGTTTTACAGGTCGACGATATCGCTGACTATGAGAAATTTGTTGATCCCTACGTGAAAACCGCGCTGCGGGAAAAAAGGCGGCTTGTTTACATGCGTTTTGCCTCGCACCCGCCACTTATGGAAAAGAATGATTCTGTCCAAATTTACACGTTAAACGCCAACAGCGGTTTTGAATCTTTCTCCACACAGGTTCACAACATTGTCCGCGACGAAGGACGTGATGTCTTCTATGTCTTCGACTGCCTTTCCGATTTGCTTATGGCTTGGGCAACCGACCTGATGATCGGCAATTTCTTTGTCATCACCTGTCCCTATCTTTTTGAATTGAATACCGTCGCTTATTTCGCTATTTTGCGCAGCAGCCATTCATTTAAAACTGTGGCGCGTATCCGTGAAACAACACAGGTTCTGCTTGATGTTTACAACCACCAGGGGAAACTCTGTATCCATCCTTTAAAAGCTTGGAAACGTTACACGCCCACGATGTTTCTGCCGCACATCATGCAAAACGGGAAATTTGTTCCGATTCTCAACAGCGCGGACGCGGCCAGTTTTTTTTCCTATTTATCCGATAAAAACGCCACCAGCGGCGAAAGAAACCTTGACTACTGGGACCGAATTTTTCTCCAGGCCGATGATATTTTAAAAGATCCCTCTGCGGTTCAGGAAAAGCAGGAAATGGTCGAAACGCTTTCCCGCGTGCTGATCGGCAAGGAAAAACGCATGCTGGCGCTGGTAAAAGAATACTTCACGCTGGAAGACCTGGTGGAAATCAAAAAGCGACTGATCGGCACGGGCTTTATCGGAGGTAAATCCGTGGGTATGCTACTATCACGCAATATTTTGCGCAAGGATATTTCCCTGGATTGGGAAAAGCACCTGGAGCTGCATGATTCGTTTTATATCGGCTCGGATATTTTCTATTCTTACATGGTGCAAAACGGATGGTGGAAACTGCTGATGGCGCAAAAGACCGAAGAGGGATATTTTGAAGTAGCCAGGGAGTTGAGGGAAAAAATGCTGCACGGCGTTTTCCCGGATGAAATCAAGGAACAGTTTCAATTGATGCTGGAATATTTCGGGCAGGCGCCGATTATCGTGCGTTCCAGTTCCTTGCTGGAAGACGCTTTCGGCAACGCCTTCGCGGGAAAATATGAGAGTTATTTTTGCCCTAATCAGGGAACGCCCGAGCAGCGCTACAACAATTTCGAAGAGGCCGTCCGCAAAATATTTGCCAGCACCATGAATGCGGACGCTCTGACCTATCGTCTGCAGCGCGGTCTGGCCCAGCTTGACGAACAAATGGCCCTTCTGGTACAGCGGGTTTCCGGCGCGCATCGTAAACACTATTTTTTCCCTGATCTTGCCGGCGTCGGTCTTTCCTACAATACTTTTGTCTGGCAAAAAGGGATGGAGCCGCAGGCGGGCATGCTACGCATAGTATTTGGGCTCGGCACGCGCGCCGTTAACCGCGTGGAGAATGATTATCCGCGGATTGTCGCCCTGGACGTGCCGCTGGTGAAGCCTTACGCGAATCAGGAAGATATGCGCCGTTTTTCTCAGCATGAAGTTGATGTGCTCAACCTGAATGAAAATAAATTCGAGTCGGTCTCCACGACGGATGTACTTAATCCCACATACGCGACGCATATTGAACTGATGGCGGTCAAAGACAACGCCGCGACCGAATACATGAAATCACTAGGCAGAGAGGCGCGTGACACCTGGCTTCTGACTTTTGACGAGCTTCTTTCCAGTACTCCCTTTTCGCAAGTGATGTCCAAAATGCTCAAGACGCTGGAGCGGATTTACCGCTATCCTGTGGACATTGAATTTACGGCCAACTTTAACGCGGAAGGAAATCTAAAAATAAATCTGCTGCAGTGTCGGCCTTTTCAGACGAAAGGCCACTACAGCCGCGTGGAAATTCCGGAAAAAATCGCTAAAAGTAAAATTCTGCTGCAGCAGGAAGCGAATTTTATGGGCGGTAGTGTCTATCTGGGAATATCAAGAATAATTTATATTGATCCGCAGGGTTACGCGAAATTAAATTTATCCGACAAGCATGAAGTCGCCAGACTGGTGGGCAAGCTCAATAAACAAATAGGCAAGAGGGAAAAGATGCCGACGATTCTGCTGGGCCCCGGACGCTGGGGCACCACCACTCCGGCGATGGGCGTTCCCGTGCGTTTTTCCGAAATCAACAATATCACGGCTATCGGGGAGATATCTTATCAGGATGGCTCTTTGATACCCGACCTTTCTTTCGGCACTCATTTTTTCCAGGACATGGTGGAAATGGATATTTTCTATATGGCGATATATCCGGAAAAAGAAGGCGTGATTTTTAACAGCGCCTGGATGAAGAAGCAGGCAAATATCCTTGCGGATTTAATGCCGGATGATACCCGTTTTTCCGACGTGGTGAAGGTCTATGATGCGCGGGACAAGGATTTGCGCCTGTTGTCGGATATTGTTACGCAGAAAATGGTCTGCTTTTTCGGCAAATGATAAAATTGTGCGTCAGTAATCAAAACGTCACATTTTGTCATCCGGCCAGCACGTAGGCAAATATCAGCGGGGCGACGATGGTCGCGTCACTTTCAATTATAAATTTCGGCGTGTCTACCGCAAGTTTTTCCCATGTTATTTTTTCGTTGGGGATGGCGCCGCTGTATGATCCGTAGGAGGTGGTGCTGTCCGATATCTGGCAAAAATAGGCCCAGAGCTTGCAGGTTTCAACTTGAAGATCCTGCCTGATAAGAGGGACAACGCTGATGGCAAAATCTCCGGATATTCCGCCGCCGATCTGGAAAAAACCGATGTCGCTTTCACGGGAAGCATTTAGATACCAGGCGATAAGTGTGTCCATTGTTTCCAGCCCGGATTTGACGAGGGATATGTTTTTAATTTTGTTTTTCCGGATATTGGAAATAAAAAAATTTCCCAGTGTGGAATCTTCCCAACCGGGAACAAAAACAGGGATGTTTTTTTCACAAGCGGCAACCAGCCAGGAATTCTTTTCATCAATCTGATAATCTTTTTTAAAAACGCCGGTTTTTATGAGCTGAAAAATAAACTCATAGGGAAAAAACCTCTTGTTTTCGTTCTGCGCTTCTTTCCAGAGTTCGAGAAGCCTGCTTTCCACTTTTCTCATGGCTTCTTCTTCGGGAATACACGTGTCGGTGACCCTGTTGAGTTTTCTGGCTAATAATTTTGCTTCTTCGTCCGGACTAAGATCCCGGTAATTGGGCAGGCGCACATAATAATTGTGGGCGACAAGATTGAATAAATCCTCTTCCAAATTGGCCCCGGTGCAGGATATCGCGTGAACCTTGTCCTGCCGGATCATTTCGGCCAGAGTGATTCCCAGTTCAGCCGTGCTCATCGCCCCACCCATGGCGACCAGCATTTTCCCTCCCCGGCGCATAAGTTCTGCGTAAGCCTCAGCCGCATCAGCAAGAACCGCGGCATTGAAATGACGGAAGTTTTTTCTGATGAAATCCTTTATGTACTGGTATTGTGATGAACGGCGATGATCCATCAGAGATCTCCTCAGGTATCATTTGCGCTTAATCTAACCGACATTGAAGAAAATCTCAATAAAAAATAGCCGCGGCTAAAAAGCCGCGGCTTTATCTTGTGTAATACTGATTTGTCGCCTGTCTGACAGTTAAGAAAAGTTGCCGTATCTTCTATCAGACCACGCCATAGGCCAGCATGGCTTTGGCTACCTTGGTGAAGCCGGCGATGTTTGCACCCGTGACGTAGTCTCCTTTTTTGCCGTATGCTTCCGCCGTGTCGTAGCAGGCCTTGTGAATACTCTTCATGATGAGGAGGAGGCGATTATCGACTTCTTCACGCGTCCAGGATAGCCTTAAACTGTTCTGACTCATCTCGAGGCCGGAGGTGGCCACGCCGCCGGCGTTTGCCGCTTTGCCGGGACCATAGAGAATTTTGTTTTCCTGAAAAATTTTAATCGCTTCCGGCGTGGAGGGCATATTGGCGCCTTCCGCGACGCAGATGCAGCCGTTTTTCACCAGTGCTGCCGCGTTCTTGCCGTTGATTTCATTTTGTGTGGCGCAGGGCAGGGCGATATCAACTTTGATGCTTTGTTCTCTGATGACATCCCAAACGTTTTTGCCCTCGTAGCAGACGGTCTTGTATTTGTCCGCGTATTCGGTGATGCGGCCGCGTTTGACGTTTTTCAGATCCAGAACATAACAGCACTTGTCATCATCAATGCCCGCTTCGTCAATAATTGTGGCTGTGGAGTCGCAAAGCGAAATAACTTTGCCGCCCAGCTGATTGACTTTTTCCACGGCAAATTGCGCCACATTCCCCGCGCCGCTGATGGCCACGGTTTTGCCTTTGAAATCCAACCCGCGGGTGGCAAGCATTTCCGCCGCGAAATAAACCGTTCCGTAACCGGTAGCCTCCGGACGGATTAAACTGCCGCCGTATTCCAGGCCTTTTCCCGTGAGGACGCCGGTATGCTCGTTGCGGATTTTTTTGTAATAGCCATATAGATAACCGATTTCGCGTCCGCCCACGCCAATATCGCCGGCGGGCACGTCAACTTCGCCGCCGATGTGGCGGAAAAGCTCGCGCATGAAGGCCTGGCAAAAACGCATTACTTCTCCGTCCGACTTTCCTTTGGGATCAAAATCGGAGCCGCCTTTGCCGCCGCCCATGGGCAGAGTGGTTAAAGCATTTTTAAAAATTTGTTCAAATCCCAGAAATTTGATGATGCCCAGGTTTACTGACGGATGAAAGCGCAGGCCTCCTTTGAAAGGGCCGATCGCGTTGTTGAACTGCACGCGGAATCCGCGGTTGACCTGCACGTTGCCTTTGTCGTCCACCCAGGGCACGCGGAAAAGAATCGCTCTTTCCGGCTCGACGATGCGTTCATAGATTCCGGCTTTGACGAATTCCGGGTGCTTTTTGACGGTGGGTTCCAGTGTTTCCATTACTTCTTCAACAGCCTGATGAAACTCCGGCTGGTTCGGATCTGTTTGTTTCACTTTCGCGATAACATCATTGATCACTGACATAAATTAATCCTCCCAATAAAGTTGTTATTATTTTCACGTACGCGCATGTACTGTGAATTTCTCAAATTTCCTCGATACCGACCATTTCAGAAAATTCCATAACGGTGGACATCGCCTTGTTTTCCGCCTCAATGCCCTCTTCATGAGCCGCGGCGATGGGATTCAGTCCTCCCACCAGAATCATTCCGGCCTTATTAATATCCACGTTTGTCTGTGCCAGGGGGTCGCCTACTTCTCCCATAGCCAGAACGCCGTTGATGCCGGCTTTTTTAAAATCGGCGAGCAGTTCTTCAACCAGTGAGCGGCTTAGCGCCGGGATTTCACGAAAGTTGGCGAGAATTTTCCCCTCTCCTTTGCGGATGACTTCATTTACCGAGGTCATTTTGCCGCGGATGAATATTTCTGACGGATCCAGCGAGGAACCGGCGTAATGAATAAGCTCGACAAAACGCAGAGGATCGCCGTTTCTTAGTTGGAGAATTCCGCCGAATTTCGAATCAATGGGAATGCCGTGCTTGAGCAGGACGCCGTTGATGACAATGCTGCAAAGCGTGGCTATGCCGATCTTTCCTTCCGGCACCACAATATCGCCTAATTTATGCCCCGCGCGGGCAGTGGCGATGCGGTTCGATACCGTCAGCTTTTTTTTAAAAACCGGTTTCATGGCAAAAAGAGCGCGCTTGAACTTATCTTTGGGAAAAAAAGAAATGTTGACCGGTACCAAGCCGCTTTTATTCTTCAGGTCAAATGTTGTCCTAAATGATAAAACATCAATGCGGGAAATGGAAAGACTGAGTTTATCCTGCACGCGGGCATTGGTAATTTCGTCAAGTCCCATGTCGGTAATTATTCTTCCGTCGCGACGGCCGATGAGTTTGGTTAGGCCTCTTTCATCCATGAGCTTAAGATGATAGCGGACAGTTCTTTCGCTAAGGCGGACACCGTGTTCCTGCATGCGGCGCGCGATAAGACGAGCGCCCAGCGACTCTGAACTTTCGTGAAGAATTTTCAGCATCAGAATGTTTTTACGCTCGATATCTTCGGGATCAAAAAGCTGTTTCATACGGCAATCGTTTGCCGTATGCCTATACGGAAAAATCTTTTTTGTCAAATACAAAATTGTTTTTTCTCAATTTATTTGGTTCAAAAATGTGCCAGGTCTAGAGAGAAAGGACAAACGCGAAGATAAAGGCAGGGGATAAAATGAGTTTTTCCGTTTCGTTATTTTTTCACTTTTATGAAATTATCTCTGCTTTCCAGAAATTCTTTGTATAATCGGAAATGATCCGTTTCTTCATAAGTTGTCGCTTGTACGGTAAAACCGTCGAAGGAATACAATCTGGCCTGAGAGCAGGCCAACAATATCGGAGAGTGCGTGGCGATGATGAACTGCACGTGCCCCATTCGTGTCATTTCCTGCAGCAGGGAAAGCAACTGAAGCTGGCTTTTCGGAGAGAGGGCGGTTTCCGGCTCATCGAGCAGATAAATTCCTTTTACCTGATACCGGCTGCGGAAAAATGACATCAGTGATTGGCCGTGGGACTGCGTGGTTAGCGATTTTCCGCCGAAGTAATTGAGCTGTCCCGCGTCCGCCGCCGCCCACTCATCAAGCATTTCAGCAAAATACTGGAATATTTTCGAGCTGAAAAAAGAACCGGGAACACGACTGTCTTGCCACTCCACAGCGATATGTTTGCAAAGTTGATCCTCGTATGGATTGTGCTGCGGACGACTCCTTTCCGTATAACGCCAGATGTGTATGCCGCAGGCCAGCGCAATGGCTTCCAGCAATGTAGATTTGCCGGTGCCGTTTTCTCCGACAAAAAGCGTGACCGGCGCATCAAAATTAATTGATTGCGTTCTATGGAAGATCGGCAAAGAAAAGGGATAAATTTCTTTTGTCGGATATTTTTCCGGGTGAAATTTGACGCTTTTTAAATGCATGTATCGCTCTGAACGGAAAACTTGTGCCTGCGCGAGTTTATATAGCTATAATTTATATAGCAATAAAGAAGCGATTACAAGAAAGTTATGTCGCAGGGTGCAGACCGGCAAGAAAGGGAGTTCATCGCTGATGAACTCCCTTTCGCGATCCTACGAAGTTTTTAAATCTGAATATTTCCTTTTTTTAGTGTTTCGGTGGGAAGGAACCACTTAATGCCCAGTTTTTTGGAGACAGCTTCGCAGCGTTCGGCAACTTTGGGCCAGCCCATTCCTTTGGCCAGCGCAAAAGGCCCGAAGGGGGAGCCGCCGCCGTTGACCATAGCCTTGTCTATTTCCGCCGCGCTGCTGGTGACGCCCTCTTCCAGAAGCCTTGTTCCCTCGTTTACCTGCAGACAGACGATATCCATCGGGTCAAAATTGGGATCGGCCTTGCTCATATCGATTTGCGGCCTGTTGCCGTCCGGCCAGACAAATATTCCCTTGCCGCTCTTTTTACCCAGTGTTCCGGCTTCGTTCAATTTCTTAAGCCAGTTGGCGGCTTTGAATTCGGGGGAGAGGGTTTTGGCAAAATATTCTGTGCCGTGCATGTAAACATCCAGTCCGGAGAAATCCATTGTTTCGTAAGGCCCCATCGGTGAGCCGATTGATCTGATTTTGGCGTCAACCGCTTCCGGGTTTACCAAACCCTGCTCGTATATCTGCGCCAGATAAAGACCTACCGGCGCGTTGATGCGGTTGAAGATAAAGCCCGGCGAATCCTTTTCCACCCTTACCGGAACCATCGGACCGCGGAAATTTTTCATTTTGGAGAATAATTCATAGCTGACGTTCATTGTCTCTGCGGAAGTCTGCTTGCCCCGGATAACTTCGACCAGCGCCATCATGACCGGCGGATTGAAAAAGTGAATTCCCAGAACTTTATCCGGTCTTTTTGTCGCGGCTCCCATCTCTGTGATGCTCATATTGGATGTATTGGAGGCGAGGATGGCGTGTTTCGGGGCGTTTTCATCAATCTCTTTGAAAATTTTGATCTTGAGATCAAGTATTTCCGGCGCTGCCTCAATCATATAATCGATGTCAGCGACGGCATCTTTCAAAGAAGTGAAACCTTTGATGTTGCCCATCATTTTGTTCAAATCGTCCGCGGACATTTTTTGCTTGGCCACCTGCTTTTCGAAGCTGGCTTTCATTTTGGCCATGCCTTTGTCCACAAATTCCTGCTTGATGTCGTAGAGGTTGATTTTCATGCCGGCCATGGCGCACAGCTGGGCGATGCCGTGGCCCATGTCGCCCGCACCGACAATGGCGATGGTTTTGATGTCTTCAGCTTTCATAATTAAATGCTCCTTTCCAGGTTTTATGATGAGGTGATTTAATGACCGTGAGTATATGAAGACGTAAATCCCGTGTCAAGTTAATTAAGGATACAGACCCGTCATACATGTTTTGCCTTGACACAACAAGGCGGAATTTCTATATTTCCGGGCAAGTTTAGTCCTTCTATAATTACAATAATCGAGAGGAGAAAATCCGATGAGTAATCCGAAAAAAAGCCGGGAGCATTGGGCGACCCGCGCCGGTTTTATTTTAGCCGCGGCTGGCTCGGCGGTGGGTTTGGGCAATATCTGGCGGTTTCCTTATATGACGGGTGAACACGGAGGCGCGGCTTTCATTGTCATTTACCTCATTGCCATATTGCTAATCGGATATCCGCTGGTTGTTAATGAAACAATTCTTGGCAGAGCTTCTCAGAAAAGCCCCGTGGGGGCGTTTAAATCTTTGGCGCCGCAAAGCCCCTGGTGGTTGGTTGGGGCGCTGGGAGTTTTCACCGGCTTTGTAATTCTTTCCTATTATATCGTGGTCGCCGGCTGGTCTATTGCTTATATATATAAAGTTATCGTTGCTACAACGACTCAGGGAATTGACCACGCGCAGGTATTTAAGCAACATATAGCAAGCGTTTGGGAGCCCCTTATCTGGCAGGCGGTATTTATGCTTTTAACTATCGGTATTATTGCCTCCGGCGTGATTAACGGGATTCAAAGATGGTCCACCATTCTTATGCCCATTCTCTTTGTGTTGCTGATTGTTCTGATTATAAGAGCTATCACCCTGCCCGGTGCCGGCGCGGGGTTGTCTTATTATCTGAAGCCGGATTTCAGCGAAGTTACCGGCAGAACATTACTCGGCGCTATTTCGCAGGCTTTCTTTTCTTTGAGTTTGGGGATGGGCGTTTTTATCACTTACGGAAGCTATCTCAAGAAAAATGATGAAATTCCGGTAAGCTCCGCCTCCATTGTGGGCCTGGACACAATAGTGGCTCTTTTGGCTGGCTTTGCTATTTTCCCGGCGGTTTTTGCCTTGGGGTTTGCGCCGGGGGCGGGACCGGGACTGGTTTTTATAACTTTGCCCGCTGTTTTTGCCCAGATGCCTTTTGGGATTATTTTTGGAGTCCTCTTTTTTGTGCTTTTGGGCATTGCCGCTTTAACTTCGGCTATTTCTCTTTTGGAAGTTGTTTCAGCCTGGCTAATTGATGAGAAAGGGTGGAAAAGAAAACAGGCGGCCATTGTTATGGGGTTTATTATATTTGTCGTGGGAATTCCGGCAAGTTTAGGTTACAGCGTGTTAAGCGGAGTTTCTTTTCCCGGTCTTGGCACGGATCTACTCGACACTTACGATTGGTTTGCCAACAGCATCTTTTTGCCGCTCGGTGGACTGCTCTCGGCGATTTTCGTGGGATATGTGTGGGGTGCCAAAAAAGCGGTTCGTGAAGCCAACAGAGGCTGCGCCGGTTTCACCATCGGCAAATGGTGGGTTTTTCTTCTTCGTTACTTTGTTCCGGCGATGATTATCCTGATTATGGCCGCGGGAGTTTATGATACTTTTATTAAATAATCATAAATGAATCGGCAGAATACGGTAGATAATCAACGTCGGTTCATGAGTTGTGGCAAAAAATAATAAAGGGGGAAAAGGTAATGAATAATCTTCAAAAGCGTAAATGGTTTTTTTGTTTTTTTATTCTGGCATTGCTCATGTTTTTTGCCGCACCTTCATTAACGGCCGCCGCGCAAAAGGTGCAACAAAAAGCAATTGATTGCGCCTATGCCGTAGAGAAGGGCAAAGACGGCAAGGAAACATACAAGCTGCAAGGAAAAGATTGTAAAGGCTACGTTGAGCAGATGAAGCCGCAAACCAAGGCCAGGCGCGCGTCAATCGGAACAGATTGCGCGGGAGACTGTGTTTGCACCTGGTATGATAATTGTGGAAGAGGCGGTTGCTTTGTTTGTCGTGGCTGCTGTTCAGAACTTTTTGCATTGCCCAGAATGATGTCTATACGATGACTTACCTCAAAAGATGAGGAGGGTCTTGTTTGTAGCCCTCCTCATCATCAGTAGCTGAAAGTTGATGAACGGCGTCTTTTTTACGGTTTACGTTACAGGCTGACATATTTTCTTAAAAACCTGTTGTGCAGTTTCGATAATGTCAGCAAGGCCACAATCGCGCCGATGGTGGCAAAGAGCATATCCCAGTGCGCGTCCCAAACATCTCCCTGCGTGCCCAAAAACGCTTCCGCGGTCGAACCTTTAATTATAACGGTCCACCATTCGATAAATTCATAAAACGCGCTGATCGCCAGACAAACGCAGACAACCAGGAAAAAGAGCCATTTTCCCGGGCGCAGGGGCGATGTCCGAAGCAGAATCTCGCGGGATAAAATCGCCGGAATAAAACCTTGGGCGAAGTGCCCGATACGATCATAGTGATTGCGGCTGAAATTGAACCATTCCTGCATCCAGAAACCAAGCGGGACTTCCGCGTAAGTGTAAATACCGCCCACAGCGAGAATGGTGAAGTGGATTATCAGCAGAACATACAAAAGCTTTGTTAGCGGGAACTTTTTGTAAGTAAAAAACAAAATGGGAAATCCTATTAATATCGGAAAAACTTCTAAGACCCATGTAAATCTGTCTTTGGTTAAAAGAAAAGAACCGATAAGAATAATGGCGGTGCAAAGGCTGAACAAAAGCGGATATCTTGAATTTTCCATCATGTTTTCACCTCGAAAAAATAAATTTGGAATTCTGCATGTTTATCAAGCTCAAAAAAAACAACGCCGGTGGATAAATAATCCAGATCAGCGTAATGAATATTTTATTATCATAAATCGCGTATAAAGAAACGAAAATATCGGTGACGTAGAAAAATAACGACCCGATGATGACCAGTGTAGTTTTTAAATTATTTTGTCCGACGCGCAAATAACAAAAAGCTCTCCAGAGCATGAAATTGAGAATATTTATGTATATAGCAAATGCAGACAAGAAAAGCGCGCCTTCAATATCTTTATAGGTCGTAAAAAATAACAACGTGCTAAAAATAACAACGGGTATGAAAAAAAGAAAATCTTTGCCTTTAAACCTTGTGTCAAGCAGGTAATAGGTTCCCAAGAGGATATGTGTCAGGCTGAAGGGGATGATGGAAAGTTCCTTGCGCGGCGACCAGTTTATGACGCAATCGCCAATAAAAATAAAGAGAAAAATAAAATAGAGAAGAAAATTGCGCCGTTTATCTGTGTTCGTCGCAAGCAAAACAAAAATAAAAATTATAAAAACAAACAGCGGTATTATTATCCTGGTAACTTCCTCGATATTATTTGTTCGGTAATAGAATATCGTGGGATAGAGAATAATAAACAGCAAAAAATAAACATTCAGATAGTTTTTTATAAACCGCTTGCTGGTCATTATTATTTAGGGCCGCGTGTTTATTTATTGATAATGTTTTGCACTTCTTTCTTGTTTCTTTTATATGAAAAATAACTGTTCAGAAACCAGCCGATTCCGAAACCAATTAGCAAGCAAAAGAATATAAGCACCGCAAGTGACACGTAAATATCCCAGAAAAGAAAGCTGACGGAAACAGCGACAATATTCTGCAAGATAAAGATAAGCGCTAAGATAACAAGTGCGACGAACAATGCAATTTTAAAGTTCATTATTTTATCCTCCTGATATTAGGTTGGGATTGCGCCTTTTTTTATTTTGCTTCTTTGCGCAGGTTGTATTTGATCATTTTAAGCTGAAGACCTTTGCGGCTTAAGCCAAGTTGTTTGGCCGCTTTGGTGACATTGCCGCCCGCATCTTCCAGTGTTTTAATGATCATTTGTTTTTCGACGTTCTCGACATGATCGCGCATGTAATCTTTGAATGGCTTTTTGCTTTTATCCGCTGGCATGAGAGTTGTTTTATTTATCGCGGCTTTTAATTCTTCGGGAATTTCATCTACGGTAATAGTGCCATTTTTCGATAAAAGCATCATTCTTTCGATGAGGTTTTCCAATTCGCGAATGTTACCCGGCCAATCATACCGAAGCAGTATCTCTTTGGCTTCCTCGGCAACCTTTACGGAAGCTCCCAGTTTTTTGTTGAATTTTTCCACAAAATAATCGGTGAGCGGCAGAATATCTTCTTTTCTTTCTCTCAGCGGCGGCACTTCTATCGGAAAAACATTAAGACGGTAGTACAGATCCTCGCGGAAATTGCCTGTCTTCACCTGTTGGAGGAGGTTTTGATTGGTGGCCGCGATGATGCGCACATCAACCTTTATTGTTCGTAGCCCTCCAACGCGCTCGAATTCCTGTTCCTGCAGTACGCGCAGCAGTTTGACCTGCATATCACGGGGAATTTCTCCCACTTCGTCAAGAAATAAGGTTCCCTTGTGCGCCAGCTCGAACTTTCCCGGTTTGGTGATGGCGGCACCGGTATACGCCCCTTTTTCATGGCCGAAAAGTTCGCTCTCCATGAGGGTTTTGGCGATAGCTGCGCAGTTTATTTTAATAAGCGGATTTTTCTTGCGCGGCGAATTATAATGGATAGCGTCGGCCACCAGCTCTTTTCCCGTGCCTGTTTCCCCGATAATCAGAATAGTTGTCGTGGTAGGGGCTACGCGCTTGATGGCTTCAAAAATATTTTCCATGCTTTTGCTGGCGCCGATGATGCCCGCGCGTTCAATATCTTCCTGTGGCGCGCGAATTTCATTTTCCTTGAGCGCGCGTGTTTTAATGGCTTTCGAGACGACGTTTTTCAACTCGTCCAGATCAAACGGTTTGGTGATATAATCGAGCGCACCTTTTTTCAGTGCTTCCACGGCGGTCGCAACGGTGCCGTGCGCTGTAATCATGATGACCGGAACATCGGGGTATTTGTTGTTCATCCGGCGCAGCAGTTCCATGCCATCCATGTTGGGCATTTTCAGGTCGGTGATCACGGCGTCAATTCCGTCTGATTTTAAAACATCCATCGCCTCGTTTCCGTCCGCGGCGGAGGCAATCTCGTAACCTTCCTTTTTCAGCAGGGCGGAAAGAACAAGTCTCATGTTTAGTTCATCGTCAACGATTAATATCTTGCTCATGATAAGTCACTATTACTCTTTGTAATTTAAATCAAGATGGATTGTTTTTAAAATAAAGATCCGGCGCGAAGCTTGATAAAGAAAACGGTTCCCTGGCCGGGGATGGACTTCACGCGAATCAGGCCGCCATGTTCCTTGATGATTTTCTGGCAAATTGCCAGACCCAGGCCGACGCCTCTTTTTTTTGTCGTATAAAAAGGTTTGAAAATATTTTTTATTTCTTCGCGTCCAATGCCGCTGCCGGTATCGCGGATGGTAACTCCTATGCCGCCTTCGGCGCTCGTGGCGATATTGAATGTGCGGAAGGTGAGCGTGCCGCCTTGCGGCATCGCTTCGATCGCGTTGAGCGCAATGTTTAATATGACCTGCATAAATTGTTGTTCGTCCAATTCCACTTCCGGCAGGTCATGATTAAGTTCGCGGACAATATTGATATTTTCCGCCAGTTTGTTTGCCGCGATAACGGATATCGCCTTTTGAATGATTACGTTTATGCTCTGCGCCTTGAATTTATATTGATAGGGGCGGGCATAATCCATAAACTGATGAACGACCGCATTGAGTCTGTTTGCCTCTTCAATGATTACATCAAGAAGATTTTTTTGTTCGTCGGTTACGGCTTCCGATTTCAAATATTGGGCGGCGCCTTTGATCGAGCCCAGCGGATTTCGTATTTCGTGCGCCAGCACCGGCGCCATCTCCGCCAGCATAAAGGCTTTTTCGTTCTCCAGTTTTTCATCGAATTCGTAAAGAGAAGTGAAAACATCCTTGCTTTCGGGATAAAAAAAGCTGAACGCCTTTTTTAAAATCATTTTCAGCGGAGTGATTGAAATAACAATCAGAAAAGAAGCCATCATGACGCTGGTGAAAGAGGGCGTGTTGACGCTGAAAAACAGAGCGACAAAATAAAAAATTATCGTGCCCACCATGGTGCTGATAAAAATAACCAGGGCGCGGGCGAAAAATTCGTGCAGTTCATTGAGCTGCGGGTAGGCAACAATCAGCAGCATCAGGTAAAGAAGGGCGGCCATCACCAGGCCGGATATTGAAGGAAAGGAATATCCCGGGAAAGTCAAAAAATCAACACTGCTTAAAAGTAAAGCAATAGGGCAGGCGATTAGTAAATAACCAAGGCGTTTTTTTTCCGTGCTGGGCGGCAATCTTTTTGCGTGACTCCACATAGACAGGTAGCAAAAAATCAACACGGCGATTACATAAGAAATTATCAGCGTGGGGAAATGCGGCCATTGGGCCAGCCTGGTTAAAAGCGCGAGAATTCCCACCAGGCTCAGCAAGAAGAAAATAATCACCACGCCTTGCGAGATGAAGGATTTGTTGCGCGTCAGATGGCGAAACAAGCGGAGTGTCAGCGGCGCGATGGCCAAAAGCGCCAGATTTTCAATTATTGGCCAAAAAGCGGTGGCGAAAAATTCGCGTAGAAAAACGGCGCTTTGCCAGATAAAAACAGCCGCGCAAAGACCGGCTAAGGACATATGCAATTTATCCTTTTTGCCGGTGAGGATTAGCGACAGGCAGATGATAAAACTGGTCGCGGCCAGGGTAAACGTATCCATAAATAATCAGCGCAGGCTTTCGCTGCTTTTCCCTAAATTATTCAACGTAGTTGATTGTTCGCAGCCTATTTATCAGTATTTTTTGTCAAATTCTACAACAATAAAGTTTCTTTGTTTATACGATAATAACAACATCTTTGGTTATTCTCGTATTTATGTAGTTCGGTGAATGATAGTTCGCACTGCGAAGCGCGCTACGCACCAAAACATGATTGGCAGATTTTACTGCGGAAAAAAGAGCAATAATAATGCGATAGTTTTTAATCAGGTGCGGTGTGGAGCTATGGCACAGAACGTGCTAAGTAGTTAAATATCTTTGGTTTGTATTTAGTTAAACTTATGATAAAAGTCGTCATTAAACAATAAATGACGACGGGGTTAAAAATGAATGCTGATAAAATAGCGGTGGTTTTTCCCGGACAGGGCTCACAGAGAGCCGGTATGGGCAAAGATTTTTATGATGAGATTCCGGTAAGCCGCCATACATATGAAGAAGCGGCGGACACTCTGGGTTGGGATGTGGCCGCTCTGTGTTTTAGCGATGATCCAAAGCTGAATTTGACGGAATACACCCAGCCCTGTATTGTCACGACAGAAATCGCCATGCTCAGAGGATTAGCCGAGCGTTTTGGTTTTGCGCCATCGTATTTCGGCGGACATTCGCTGGGAGAATTCAGCGCGTTGGTTGCTGCGGGCGTTTTTCAGTTGAGCGAGACGGTAAAGATAGTTCAGGCGCGCGGCAAGTTAATGCAGGATGCCGTGCCGGTGGGTGTGGGCGGCATGGCCGCGGTTATTTCCGAAGAGATAGACATCAATAAGCTGAAACAGCTGATTTTTGATTTGCCGGTGGACGTGGCGAATATCAATTCCGCCAATCAGGTGGTAATCAGCGGCAAGATTTCCGCTCTCCCCGACGTGGAAAAACGCCTGACGGAGGCGCTGGCCGGAGGCAAGCCTTTTCGTTTTGTGCAGCTCAATGTCAGCGCTCCTTTCCACAGCCGCTTTATGCAGTTGATTGAAGATCATTTTTCCAAAGTATTGTTGGACAAAGCCAAAAACATTAAACCCGAAAACGCGCCGCAGGTGACATCCAATTATACCGGAGGTTTTCATCCCGCCAGCGCGATGCAGATCAGGGAAAACCTGGTTAAACAGCTCAGCAATACAGTGAAGTGGTGCGACAATATGCGCACGCTGGCCGATAAAACCAAGAATATTTATGAAATAGGCCCGGGCCGGCCGCTGCGTGATTTTTTCAAGACCATAGGTGTTACTTGCACATCGATTACCGGTTGGGCGGCGGCGCAGAAGACATTCGCTGCGGGGGATTAATTATATAGATTATTACGCAACATACGTGTTGCGGGGAGGAACAATGACCGAAAAAAATAAAAAAGTTGCCAAAAATCCGATCAAGATTCAGGACAACACTTTTCGTGACGGCCATCAATCCATATACGCCACCAGAATGAAAACAGAGGACATGCTGCCCATCGCGGAAGAGATGGATAATTGCGGTTTTCACGCGATGGAAGTCTGGGGCGGTGCGACATTCGACACCATGCACAGGTTCCTGGGTGAAGATCCTTGGATGCGCCCGCGCATTCTGAAAAAATACATCACGAAAACGCCTTTTGCCATGCTTATCCGAGGCCAGAACCTGGTGGGCTACCGCCATTACGCCGATGATGTGGTCAACGCTTTTGTGGATAAGGCCTGCGAAATTGGGATTGATGTTTTCCGCTGTTTTGACGCGCTTAACGATTTCCGCAACATGGAATCATGCGCCCGCAGGATTAAGGAAAACGGCAAAGAATTTCAGGGCGCGCTTTGTTATTCACTGACGGATGTTCGCTTGGGGGGCGAAGTTTATAACCTGGAATTTTTTGTGAACAAAGCCAAAGAGCTGGAAGCGATGGGAGCGGACGCGGTTTGCATAAAGGACATGGCGGGCCTGCTTTCGCCATATGATGCTTATGACCTGGTTTCCGCCATCAAGAAAGCAGTCAAATTGCCGTTGCATTTGCATTGTCATTACACCAGCGGCATGGCTTCCATGACTTATCTTAAGGCGATAGAAGCGGGGGTTGATGTGGTGGACACATGTCTGGCTCCTTTCGCGCTGAGAACATCGATGCCCGCTATCGAGCCGATTATCGCGGCCCTGCAGGGAACAGAAAGAGAGCCGCTTATCGAACTAAATCAGCTTCTGGTGCTGGGCGAGCACCTGGAAAATATCGCGCCCAAATACAACAGCTATCTGGCCAATCAGAAGCTCTCCATTATTGATAACGGCGTTCTGGCGCATCAGATACCCGGCGGCATGATTTCCAACCTGACCGGCCAGCTCAAGGAAATGAACGCGCTCGACAGGCTTGACGATATATACAAGGAAGTGGTGCAGACAAGAAAAGACATGGGCTATCCGCCGCTGGTCACGCCGGTGTCGCAGATTGTGGGCGCGCAGGCCGTCTTGAACGTGCTCTTCGGGCGTTACGCGCGCGTCTCCAACCAGCTCAAAGACTTAGTGCTCGGCCTATACGGAAGAACCCCCGTGCCAATCGATCCGGAACTAGCCAGAAAAATTCTGAAAAATTACAAGAAAGGCGAGGAGCCGTTGAAAGGAAGGCCGGCCGATTATCTGGCGCCGGAAATAGAGGCGGCAAGAAAACAGTTAGGCAATCTGGGCCGCACCGATGAAGATGTTTTAGCGTACATTCTATATCCTGCGACGATGGAGAAATTTCTGCAGGCCAAATACGGCAAGGATTCTTCTCCAGGCGTGGGAGATAAAAATATCCCGGACAAGAAAGCCGCCGCCTGAAACGGCGTTTGTTGAAGATGTTTTTTTGAAAAAAGAAAACCCTGAGGGTATTTTTTTGCAAATTTATAAATAAAAAAGAAAAAATAGAAGAAAGGTTTTGATTTATGGATTTTAGTCTCAATGAAAATCAGCTTAATTATCTGGAAACAGTCCGCAAACTGGTGAAAAACGAAATAACGCCGCATATTCTGGAAATGGAAAAATCGCACAAGTTTCCCTGGGAGATAATAAACAAGGCCTGGGAAATGGGCATTGTTAATTTATGCATTCCGGAGGCTGTTAAGGGCTATGAAATTGACGTTGTTTCTTCTTCGCTGATTATAAAAGAACTTTCCTATGGTGATACGGGTATTTCCACGTCCGCCATGTGCAACGATCTGGCCAATGTTGTGATCAGCCAGCACGGAACTGATGAACAAAAAGAATTGTTTCTGAAACCTTTTGTGGAAAAACCGCTTCTGGCATCTTTTTGCTTGACCGAGCCCAATGCCGGTTCGGACAATTCCATGATGACCAGTTTCATGGTTAAGCGCGACGATGGCACTTACCTTTTGAACGGCGCAAAATGTTTTATTACCAATGCGTCTTACGCGTCGCAATACACGGTCATCTGCAAAGTGGGAAAGCCGACGAGCAATTTTATGGCCTGTGTGGTGATTCCTGTGGAACAGGTTACCTCCAAAGAGCTTCCGGATATCGGTCAATCCACCAGAGAAATAAATCTGCCCACCGGAGGCAAAATAACTATAGGAAAGCCGGAAGACAAACTCGGCCAGCGTCTTTCCAACACGGCCAGCATCACTTTTGAAGATGTGGTTATTCACCCGAAACAAATCATCGGGGACAGGCGCTTCGGCTTCAAATATATCGTTGATGTTTTGGATTACGCGCGTCCGATGGTGGCGGCGATCGGTCTGGGGCTGGCCAAAAGGGCGTTGGATTTAACCTTGCATTACACGCAGGAACGCGTGCAGTTCGGCCAACGGCTTTGCGATCTTCCCGTCGCTAGGGATTTGCTCACGACCATGTGGAAAAAAGTGGAACTGGCGGAATTGGCCCTGCTAAAAGCCGTGGCGAAAATTGAGGAGAAAGCGCCAGATGCCGGCATTTACGCCTCGCTGGCCAAAAACACTTGCGCAGAAGCGGCTCTTTTCTGTGCCAATGAAGGTCTTCATTTGCACGGCGGTTACGGTTTTACCACCGAATACGAGATTTCCAAACTCGTGCGTGACGCGCACATCATTGATATTTATGAAGGCGTGAGAGAAGTGCAGAATATGATAATCGGGCGGGAGATTGTGTAGGTATGCTCTATTTACATGGAATGGGACATTTTAATCCGGAAAACATTATTTCCAACAAATTTCTGGAAGATTTGGATATCGGCACCAGCAACGATTGGATTATGGAAAGAGTGGGCATTGAAAACCGACGCACGGTATTGCCGCTGGATTATATCAAGGCAACGAAAAACAGCGATCCGCGCGCCGCGTTTGCGGCGAGACTCTATAAAAACGCGCAAATGGCCGCCCGGGCCGCAAAGCTCGCACTGCAAAGAGCTGCGCTCAAGCTGGAAGATATCGGCATGGTCGTTGCCGGCTCTTCCACGCCGGATAATGTGACGCCCGCAGAGGCGTCGGCCATTGCCGCCGAGCTGGGCATTGAAGTGCCTTGCCTGGATATGAATTCGGCCTGCTCTTCATTTGGCATGCAGATTAATTTTCTTTCCCGGATGCAGCCGGAAACTCTTCCCGATTATATTCTGGTTATTGATTCGGAAACGTTGACCAAATGCGTTGACTACACCAACCGCAGCACGGCGGTGCTTTTCGGCGACGGCAGCGCCGCGGCGATAGTTTCCACGAAAATTCCGTCGCGGGCCGTTTTTACGGATTGTATTTTCGATTCGCGCCCTTCCGCGTGGGAAAAAGTAGGCATCGGCTATAATTGGTATTTTAATCAGGATGGAAACGCGGTGCAGGGATTTGCCATTCGTCAGACGACGGAATCGTTAAAAGTGCTGCAAAAAAAATATGCCGCCGAAGCCGGACGATTTATTTTCATCGGCCATCAGGCCAATTTAATGATGTTGAAAAACGTGAGCGAACGTACAGGAATAGACCCCGGTCATCACTGGTATAACGTTGATCAGTTCGGCAATACCGGATGCTGCAGCGCGCCTACCGTGCTCAGCCGTCACTGGGATGAGCTGCGCCGCGGTGATCGCATCGCGATGGTTATTGTCGGCGCGGGCCTTTCCTGGACACACACAATGTTGAAGGTGGAGGGGGATAAATAATGGATAAACCAGTGGCAATTGTCACCGGCGGTGGCACGGGTATTGGAGCGGCCTGCAGCCGCGCTTTAGCCGCGGAGGGATTCCGGGTGGGTATTAATTATATACCCGTGATGGAAGAGCCGTCAAAAGCGGTTCTGGCCGAGATAAAGGAAGGATTTCTGGTCGAAGCCGATTTGAGTGATCCGGCCCAGATTGACAAAATGGTCAGCGAGATTAAAGAAGCGGCAGGGCGTGTTGATGTTCTGGTCAACAGCGCGGGCATCTCGATAAACAGCGATATTAACGCGATGAAAATCGAGGAATTCGACCGCCAGCGCGAGTTGGTGCGCGGCGCGTGGTATTTGACGAAAAAAATTCTTCGTCAGTTCATGCTCCGGCAGAATGCGGGGCGGATTATTAATATTTCCAGCGTAGTCGGCCATACGGGCAATCCCGGGCAGATTCCATACACGATGGAGAAAGCGGCGCTGGATGCTTTTACCAAGTCGTTGGCGAAAGAATTATGGGGGAGAAACATTTTGGTTAATTCCGTCGCTCCCGGATTCATCGACACGGCCATGACCAGAGAACTTCCTGATCATGTGAGGGAAAAAATGATGGCCAACATTCCTTTGGCCAGGCTAGGCCAGCCGGAAGAAATAGCCGATGTAGTGGCGTTTTTGGCGACAAGAGCCAGCTACATTACCGGAACGGTCATTCATGTTAACGGGGGTATCTATGGAGGTTGATGAAGGACTGAAACAGGAAATTATCAGCATGGTGCCGCAGCAGGCGCCGTTTCGTTTTATCGATGAAATCATGAGCCTCGATGAGGAAAATATAATCGGAGCTTACCGGTTTAAGGAAGATGAATTCTTTTACCCCGGCCATTTTCCGGGACGGCCCATCACGCCGGGGGTGATTTTAATTGAAACAATGGCGCAGATTGGCGCGACCGCTTTTGGAATTTATCTCATGGCGTGTCAAAAAAAAATGCGGCCGACGGCGCTGGATAAAGCGCTGAGTCTTTTTTCGTCGGTCGATGGCGTGGAGTTTCGCGGGATCGTCGCGCCGGGCGAAAGAGTTATTGTGAAGGGGAAAAAAAATTATTTTCGCAGGGGAGTATTAAAAGTGGAAACGACGATGGAGAGAGAAAACGGTGAAATAGTTTGCCTGGGAACGCTGACGGGGGTGATGGCGGACAAATGAAAAAGAGAGTTGTTATTACCGGCATGGGAGTAGCCGCTCCCAACGCACATGGATTGGATAATTATGAACAGGCGCTGCGGGCGGGTCTTTCCGGCATTCGTTTTATTCCGAAGCTGCAGGAACTGAATTTCGGCTGTCAGATTGCGGGCATCCCGGAAAATTTTGAAGAGATTCGCCGAAGATATTTTGACCGGGAAAAGCTCATGTCCATAAACGATAATATCGGGTTCGCGTCCGTTTCCGCGGTAGACGCCTGGAAGGACGCCGGTTTTAATTTGCTCGATGACGGTGACGATAATGTTGACTGGGATACGGGCGTGATCGCCGGTTCCGGCATCGGCGGCATGGACACCATTGCCACGATGGTTGTTCCCCAGATTAACGACGGCAAAGTGCGCCGCATGGGCAGCCGAATCGTCGAGCAGGTAATGGGCAGCGGCACGAGCGCGCGGATTTCCGGCTTAATCGGCGCGGGCAACCAGGTTACTTCCAATTCTTCCGCCTGCAGCACGGGTAACGAAGCGGTAATCGAGGCAATGTGGAGGATAAGGATGGGGCTGGCCAAACGCATGGTGGCCGGAGGTTCGGAAGGGGCTTCGCCTTATATCTGGGGCGGTTTTGACGCCATGCGCGTCATCTGCCGCAAATTCAATGATAATCCCGCGGCCGGCTCGCGCCCGATGTCCGCTTCCGCGGCGGGTTTTGTCCCAGGTTCCGGCGCCGCGATGCTTGTTCTGGAGGATCTGGAAACGGCGTTGGCCAGAGGCGCGAGGATTTACGCGGAAATAATCGGCGGCTATGTCAATTGCGGGGGGCAGCGCATGGGAGGAAGCATGACCGCTCCCAATCCGGAAGGAGTCCGGCGCTGCATTCGCGCGGCCATTGCCGATGCGGGAATCAGTCCCGCGGAAATCGACGCCATCAACGGTCATTTGACGGCGACGTATGCCGATCCGCACGAAGTTAAAAGCTGGGCGGCGGCGCTCGGTAGAACACCGGATAATTTTCCCTACATTCAGGCGACAAAATCGCTGGTTGGTCATTGTCTGGGCGCCGCGGGCGCCATCGAATGCGTCGCCAGTATTTTGGAGCTTTATAAAGGATTTTTGCATCCGTCAATTAATTGCGAGGATATTCATCCGGAAATCGCCGAATACGCGCCGAAAATCCCGCAGAAATGCATGGATTTTCCTGATTTAAAAATTATCGCCAAAGCCGGCTTTGGTTTCGGCGATGTTAATAGCTGTATCATTTTTAAGAAGTGGGAAGGAAAATAAATTTAACTAAAGGAGAGAGTTGTTATGGATGAAAAAAAGATTTTTGAGGAAATGATAAACATTTTACGCCCCTATACCAAAGACCAGGCGCTTCTGGAAAAGGCTACGCCGGACACGCACATTTTGAACGATCTGAAAGTCAATTCCGCCCGTCTGGTGGATGTCATTATCAAATGCGAAGACATTTTCGGCGTTACCGTTGATGACGATGAAGCCGATAAGATCAGAACGATCGGGGACGCGGTAAAGGTGATCAAACAGAAACTCGGATAAGGGTAAATAAAATGGATAAAAAATCCAAAGTGGCAATCCGGCTGCAAAATTTTCTCGGAAGATTGGCGGTGGTCTTTGTGGCGCCTTTCTACTTTTCCGTCGCCAAAATTTTGTTTTATCGGGTGAAAAATCTCAAAGAAATCCGCCGACAGTTCGCCCTGGAGTATTCGCGGCATAAAGGCCCCTGGATTATTTGCGCCAATCACCTTACAATGATTGACTCTTTTTTGCTTGGTTATGCGGCGTTCAGCCTGACCAGCCACTTTGTCAGGTTTAAAAGGCTGCCCTGGAATCTTCCGGAGAGAAGCAACTTTCAGCGCAATATTTTTCTGGCGCTGTTGTGTTATCTGGCCAAATGCATTCCCATAGATCGGGGTGGTTCGCGCGAAAAAATAAAGGAAACTTTGGATAAATGTATTTATTTGCTCAATGACGGCCACAGTATCATGATCTTTCCTGAAGGCGGGCGTTCCCGCTCCGGCAGAATAAACAAAGAGAGTTTTTCTTACGGGGTGGGGCGTTTGATCAAGGATGTGGAAAATTGCAAAATAATGTGCATGTATTTGCGCGGTGACAAGCAGAAAAATTATAGCGCCATTCCGGCCTGGGGAGATAAATTTACCGTGCTGGCGGAGGTATTTACCCCCGCCAGGGTGGAAGGCAGCGCGCTGAGAGTGCAGCGTGATTATGCCGCGCAGATTGTCGAGCATCTCGCGCGGATGGAGGAGAAATATTTTGCCCTATATCGGGAACGACATTGTGGATCTGCAGCAGCCGGCCAACATGAAATCGAGCCGGGATTCACGCTTTCTAAAAAAAGTCCTAACCGCTGCTGAAACCGAATCTGTCCGGAAGGCGGATGATCCCGCCGCCGCGCTCTGGTCTTTCTGGGCGGCAAAAGAAGCAGCCTATAAAGTAATTAAAAAAATCAATAATTACGCTTCATTCCTGCCGCGTCGTTGGGAAGTAATTTTGCGGCCTGCGACGCGGCGTTATTTTGACGGCGAAGTAGCGCTGAGCGGAGAATTCAAGGTTTTTGTCCGCCTTTTTTTAGAGGAAGAAGTTCTTCACTGTCTCGCCGCGGACGGAGCCGGCGCACTGGATGAAATAATCTATGCGCATAGTATTTTTCCGGATGAAAAAGATATTGCGGCGGAGGGCGCGTCTTCATATTTGCGTGATTTCGCTGCGCGTAAAATAGCTGAACATCTGAGTTTAAATGCTTCCGCCGTGCGCATAGAAAGAAATATTGTGGAAGGCGAGCCCGGACCGCCGCGACTTTATCTCGTCGATGATGCGTCTTTTGGCGATATCAGCTTAAGTCATGACGGCCGCTTTGTCGCTTTTGCTTTCCTGCCATAAATGGCCCATCATTATTATATTGCCTTGTCAGTTTATTTTTCTTGTGCTAGTTTTTAACTTATTTAAATCATTGCTGTAAGGGGTTCTTTATGAAAATAGCGGTGCTCAACGGTTCGCCCAAAGGTCAGATAAGCGTCACGATGCAGTATGTCCGTTTCCTGCAGATGAAATTTCCCCAGGCCAAATTTCAAATTTATGATGTCGCGCAGAAAATCAACAGGCTGGAAAAAGACAAACAGGAATTTCAAAACATTATCAGTGAAATTGGATCATCGCAAGCCGTGCTCTGGGCTTTCCCCCTTTATTTTTTTCTGGTCTGTTCCCAGTATAAAAGGTTTATTGAACTGATTTTCGAAAGAAAGGCCGCTGCCGCTTTTCGCGGCAAACCCGCCGCCTGCTTAACCACTTCCATCAATTTTTTTGACCACACGGCGCATAACTACATGAACGCTGTATGCGACGATTTGGGCATGAAGTATTTCGGTTCCTACTCGGCGGAAATGAGCGACATGCACAAATCCGCGGAAAGAAAAAGATTGTCCGCCTTTGGACGGCTTTTTGTTGACGCGATTGAAGAAGAATTGCCGGCAATAAAAAATTATCAACCGCTTGTTTTTCCGAAAGTTGTTTTTAAGGAAAGCAAGCCTAAACCGGTAAAGACGGGCGGGAAAAAGGTGTTAATCATCGCTGATGACACGGGTAAAAATGGCAATCTGAAAAAAATGGTGGAAGGATTAAGCGCTTCCTTTTCTCCCGCCGCGGAAGTGGTTGAACTTAAGAATATCGACATCAAAGGCGGCTGCCTGGGCTGCATGCACTGCGGCATGGATAATGTGTGTGTTTATGAGGGGAAAGACGGCTTTGTCGATTTTTTCAACAACAAGGTTAAGGCCGCCGACATTTTGTTTTTTGCCGGCGCAATCCGCGACAGATATTTATCGGCGCAGTGGAAATGCTTTTTTGACCGCAGTTTTTTCAACGGCCACACCCCGGCGCTCAAGGGCAGGCAGCTTGGTTTTGTCATTGCCGGACCGCTGCGCCAACTGGACAATTTAAGGGAAATCATGACAGCGTACGCGGAAATACAGCATTGCAACCTGATCGGTTTTGTCGGCGATGACTTGGGGACGGCCGCGCAAATCAATACCGCCCTGCAAAGCGTTGCCCGGCGCGCGGCAAGTTTTGCGGAATCCGGGTACGCAAAGCCGCCCACCTTTTATCAGGTCGCGGGCACAAAATTATTCCGGGATGCCGTCTACGGCAGGTTGCGTCCTGTTTTTCAGGCGGATCACCGGTATTACAAGCAGCACGGCTATTACAATTTTCCGCAAAAGAATTACAAATGGCGGTTGATTAACAATACCATAATCGTGCTGACAAAAATTCCACGTGTGCGTCGGGAATTTCTCAAGCGCATGAAAGTGGAAATGGTCAAGCCTTTCGGCAGGTTTCTGAAAAACACGCAGTAAATTTAGAGACAACAGATATTTTATTTTTTTCAACAGGGAGGAAATATGAAAATTCAGAATGCGGTGGCTTTAGTTACGGGTGGCGCCTCCGGCCTGGGAGAGGCCACGGTTATTGAGCTTTCCAAGCGCGGCGCGAAAGTTACCATAGTTGATCTTGATGTGGAAAGAGGAGAAAAACTGGCGGCGCTTTGCGGCGCGGGGAATGCGGTTTTTGTCAAAGCGGACGTGACCAGCGAAGCGGATATGCAGCAGGCCGTCAAAAAAACCGTGGATACCTTCGGCAAAATTAATGTGGCCGTAAGCTGCGCGGGTGTCGCCAATCCGGGTAAGGTATTGAGCAAAAAAGGCGTCCTGCCTTTGGAGGCTTTCAATAAAGTGCTGCAGATAAATCTGGTTGGCACGTTCAATCTCATCCGGCTCGCCGTGGAGCAGATGAATAACAACACGCCGGATGAAGAAGGCGAAAAAGGCGTGATTATCAATACCGCGTCCGCCGCCGCGACGGACGGCCAGATCGGACAGGCGGCTTACAGCGCCTCGAAGGCTGGTGTGGTCGGCATGACCTTGCCCATCGCCCGCGAATGCGGTGAATACGGGATCAGGGTGGCGACAATTGCTCCGGGGCTTTTCAGTACCCCGATGATGGCGGGTCTGCCCGCCTCCGTGAAAGAAGTCATGGTGGCGACCGTGCCTTTCCCGCATCGCTTGGGAAAACCGGCCGAATACGCCATGTTGGTTTTACATATTATTGAAAATATTATGCTCAACGGCTGCTGTATCAGGCTGGATGGCGCTTTGCGCATGCCGCCCAAATGAGCGTTTTATAAAAATATTTTATGGTAAAACCAAAATCCGGAAACCAGAATATTTATCAGGGTATGGCGCTGATTGCCGATCCCATCCATCAGTACGCCCTGTTTACCGTGCCCGAGGAGAGCAAGCCTGCGGAGAGCACCGAAAAGGAGCTTATTGATTCTCCCTGGATGCAGCGCCTGCGCCGCATCTATCAATTGCAGAGCGCGCGGTGGGTTTATCCCGCCGCCGAGCACACGCGGTTTCAGCATTCCGTAGGGACAATGCACGTGGCGGGAGAATTCGCCAAAAGCATTTATCCGAGTCTGCGCGAGGTGTGTAAGGATGTTCCGTCTTTAAATTACGTAGAAGAGTTGCTGCGCCTTGCCGGGCTTTTGCATGATGTGGGGCACGGGCCGTACGGACATTTTTTTGACGATAATTTTTTGAGCCGCTGGCAAATCACGCATGAAGTAGTGGGACAGAATATCATCATTCGGAAACTGGGCAAAGATATTGCCCGCATAGGTCGCTCTCCTTCCGGCGCGTTCGCGCGCGGCGAAAAAATGGATCCGCAGAAAATCGCCTACCTGATTAAAATGCCGGAAGGCGGACAAAGTCTGCGGCAGCCGCGCTGGTTGGCGATGCTGCGTCAGTTATTTTCCGGGGTTTATACCGTTGATAATCTTGATTATGTGCAGCGCGACGCCTACATGACCGGCTTTTCTCTGGACATGGTGGATATACCGCGTCTGCGCTACTACACTTTTTTTACCCGCGAAGGCCTTACCCTGCATCAGTCGGGAATTTCCGCCCTGGGCCGTTTTCTCAACGCCCGACTCAATTTATACACTAACGTTTATTTTCACCGCACCACCCGCGCGCTGGATCTGCACCTGCAGGAAATATTTCATGATACCATGAAATATTTCCTGCCCGGAAATCCGCTTGATCATCTTGACGAATATCTGCGCTGCGATGAATGGAGCCTGTTTAACTGTGTTCAGGGCTGGCTGGCTTCAAAGGACAGTGAAAAAAGAAAGCTGGCGGGTGAGTGGAAAAAACTGCATGAGCGCGAAGTGAAGTGGAAGATGTCTTTTACGGCGGCGATTTCCCTGGATCAGATTCAGCGCGGCGTGGGGTTTTCCCGCGCTGAGGAATATGAGGCAAGAATAAGACAGCGCCTGCCCAAAAAACTGCGGGGGCTGGCGCTCAAGGTTGATTTGGCCACGCAGGATCCGCGCCCGCTCAATCCCATGGCGGAAAGCGGCAAAAGAATCAATATCTTCAATCCGGTCACGCAGGAGACATCATTGGAGCCACTTTTGGATATTTACCGTTTCATTCCCGCGCGCGTCATGCATTTCCGCGTTTTTTCCCTCAATCACGACTATGATGAGGAATTATCCGCCGCCGCGGAAAAGGTTCTGGCCGAGAGCGACGCGGCTATGCCGACCAACGTTTGATATGCAGGAAATTTCCGAAACTACCGATATAACCCTTTTTGTCCGCACATCCGCCGAGGAGATAGCGCCATGGAACCGTCAGCGCATCGTGGACGCGCTCGTGCGCGAGGCAAATATCGACTATCCGCTGGCGGCGCAGATATCTGAAGAGGTGGAAAAACAAATAGTTTCTTCGGGCATCAGCCTTTTGACCACCGCGCTCATTCGCGAGATGGTAAACGCGCGGTTGATCGAAAGGGGACTCGAAAGAGAACGTCGCCTGCATGGTCGCCTCGGATTTCCGCTTTATGACGTGCGTCAGCTTATTTTGCATCCCAACAAGGAAAGCGCCAACACGCCTCACTCGCCGGAGGGAACCAATCTGCTTTTCGCCGAAGGCATCAAAAAAGAATTTTCGCTCTTCGATGTTTTTTCCGCCGATATCGGCGAGGCGCACGCGTCTGGAGACATGCACATTCACGGTTTGGGTTATATCGACCGGCCTTACAGTTTTTGCCAATCGCTCGAATATATCAAAAAATACGGTCTGAATCTGCCGCAGGCGATTAACTCCGCCCAGCCCGCCCGGCATGCGGAGGTGCTGCTTTTGCACATGGTGCGCTTCAGCGCAATTTTACAGGGGCATTTTACCGGCGTTATCGGCTGGGACGCGCTTAATATTTCTTTTGCTCCTTATCTTGCGGGAATGAACGATCGGGAGATAAAACAGCTGGCGCAGATGTTTATTTACGAGTTTTCCCAGCTTGCCGCCACGCGTGGCGGACAGGCGCTTTACACTGATATTCACCTTTATTATGACATTCCGGCTCATTGGGCGAATGTCTCCGCCATCGGTCCCGGCGGAAAGCCTGACGGAAAGAATTACGCAGCCTACGCGCCGGAAGCGCGGCGTCTGGCCTGGGCGTTGATGGAAGTTTTTAATGAAGGCGATGCCCGGGGCAAGCCTTTTATCCTGCCGCGACCGCTTCTGCATATCAGCGAAAATTTCTGGAAGATCAAGGGAGCGCCGGAGTTTCTGGAACTGGCCTGTGATGTGGCCGCTACTAAAGGAAACAGCTGTTTTGTTTTTGATCGCGAGCAGAATCGTTTTTCCTTTGCCTGCTGCCGCAATGGTTACGCAAGCGATGATGGTTATCTTGCGGAAATGAAGAATCCCTGGCTGATGCGCAGCGCCGCGGTGCAAAGCGTGACGCTGAATTTGCCCAGGTTTGCCCTGCTGGCCAAAGGCGATGAAAAAAAACTTTTCGACATGCTTGGCGAATTTGCGGGCAGGGCTATCGAGGCGCATATTCAAAAGAAGGATTTTCTGGAGAGGCTGCTTTCCTACGCCGAAGATGGTCCATTGGCGCTTTTGGCCATGAACCACGACGGACATCCGTTTCTGCGGATGAATCGTTCTTACTATATTGTGGGTCTGGTAGGCCTCAATGAACTGGTTCAGGTTCACGTTGGCGCGCAGTTGCATGAATCCGCCCGGGCGTTGGATTTTGGCCTGCGGGTCGTTAAGTATCTGTATCAGGAGATAAAGTCGCAAGAAAGCAAAAGAGGCGTTAAACTGGTGCTGGAACAATCACCTGCCGAGACCACCGCTTACCGGTTCGCCCGGCTGGACTTGAAATACTTTTCGCCAGAAGCGGGGCGTTTTGTAAAAGGCGATATCGCCGAAGGAGCGGTTTATTACACCAATTCCACGCATCTTAACGTCGCCGCGAATGTTTCTTCCCTGCAAAGAGTCATTTCCGAAGGCGTCTTCCATGAATATCTGGAAGGAGAAGCAATCACGCACCTGCAGTTGGGCGGAGCGCCCGCCGATAAAAAAAATCTCGCCGCATTCGTTAAAAAAGTTTTTGAAAAAAGCCAGAACCGCCAGATGGATTTTTCTCCTGAATTTACTTATTGTTCCGCTTGCGGCCGCACGGCAGCCGGGCTGCATAAGTTGTGTGTGCACTGCGCGTCTTCTGAAGTTGAGGGCATCGCGCGGCTGACGAAATATTACAGCAAAATATCCGGTTGGAATAAGGGCAAGCTCGCGGAGCTCAGAAACCGGCGCGTCAGCGATAATTTTGCCGGCGGCGATTAACGCCGGCTGTTTTTCGCGCGGCGCGCATTTTTCCGTTGACTACATGCGCTCTTTTTTCTAGACTGCTTCACATCGTTACTCGGAGATATACTTTATGTCCGAAGGCAAATCCCGCGAAGAATATCTGAAAAGCTTGGAAGCCATGCTCAATGAAATTGAGGATGGCGTCGGTGAAGTTGATATTAAGGGCAATCTTTTGTACATCAATGACGCCGGTTGCCGCTTCTGGGGCTACTCTCGCGAAGAAATTATCGGCACAAGCTACAAATCATACACGGATCAGGAAGGAATAAAAGTTATCCGCGAGGCCTACAATAAGGTTTATAAAACGGGCGAGCCCCTGATGTTTATTCACAATATTGTTCGCAGCGACGGCCTTAAGAGAATTATGGAAGATTTTGTCTCGCCTGTCAAAAACGACAATGGCGAAGTTATCGGTTTTCGCTCGGTGCAACGCGATGTTACCGACCGCATTGAGGCGGAAAAGCGGTTTGCCAGTCACCGTCGGCACCTGGAAGCGATATTCGGCAGCGTCAAGGACGCCATCATCACGGTTGACCGTGAACAACGCGTGATTGAAATCAACAAATCGGCTGAGGATATTTGCGGCATCGATATTCAGGATGTCGGCGGTAAAGTATTTTCCGAATGTATTGAACAATGCGAAGGCGCCTGCACGGCGGTGTTAAAACAGACCCTGGAAAAACAGCAGCCTTTTTCAGAATTTCGTATTGAGTGCGGCCATCAGAGCCGTTATCAGCAGTTGGTCAGCATCAACAGCACGCCGCTTCTGGATTACCAGGGCAATTTCACCGGCGCGGTCATGGTTATCCGTGATATCACGCTGCTGCGTGATCTGCAAAGAGAGTTGCGCGAGCGGCACAAGTTCCAGAATATTATCGGGCGCAGCGAAAGCATGCAGGATATTTACCACCTGCTGGAGGATCTGGCCAGCCTGGAAACAACCGTGCTCATTACCGGCGAATCCGGCACGGGCAAGGAACTGGTGGCGCGCGCCCTGCACTACAGCGGCCAGCGCTCTTTTAAGCCGTTTATTACTGTAAATTGTTCGGCGCTGGCGGAAAGCCTGCTGGAGAGCGAATTATTCGGCCATGTGCGCGGCGCTTTTACCGGCGCGGTCAAGGACAAGCAGGGACGTTTTGAGGCGGCGGACGGCGGCACGATTCTCCTGGACGAAATCGGCGATATATCGCCGCTCATTCAGCTCAAGCTTTTGCGCGTGCTACAGGAAAAGGTTTTCGAACGCGTGGGGGAATCCACGCCGCGCAAGGTTGATGTCCGCGTGATTGCCTCCACCAACCGCAACCTCAAAGAAAAAGTGAAAAAGGGCGAATTCCGGGAAGATCTTTTTTACCGGTTAATGGTTGTCGAAGTCGCCCTGCCGCCCTTGCGCGAGAGGTTGGAAGACCTGCCGCTTTTGGTTGACCACTTCATTCATAGATTCAACGAGGAATTTAAAAAAGAGATTGAAGGTATTTCGCGCGATGTGCTCAATAAATTTATGGAATATTCCTGGCCGGGTAACGTGCGCGAGCTGGAGCACGCCCTGGAGCACGCCTTCATTCTCTGCCGGGGCAAAGTGATAGCGCTTGAGCACCTGCCGGTGGCTATCCGCGATTTTGGTCTTTCGGGGAAAATAAAAGAAATCGGGAAAACAGCGGTCAAAAAGCCCACGTCTGAACAAAAAATCATGGAAGCCATCGACAAGGCGGGGGGAAACAAGGCCAAGGCGGCGCGTCTTTTAGGCATTAACCGCAGAACACTTTACCGCAAAATCAGCAAAAAATCAGAAGAGCAATAGCTAAAATTATGTGGCCGCGCACACAAATGTGCCGCCACACACCTGTGGCATGCCACATTATGACTGGTTAGTCATTTATCTGGCAAATTCGATAGTGCCGATATCATTATCATTATTTTTCTTAATATTTTTAGCCATCTGGCACGTATCCTGTAATTAAAAACTCTTTCAAATGAAGAAGTTTGCGCGGTTTTTTCGCAGACGCAATTATTGATTAAATCAAATATTTTAGAAGGGGGGAATTTTAATGATGTTAAAGAAGTTTAAATTTGCTTATTTTTTGGCGGCCTTCTTTATCGCACTGTCGCTGCTGGCCGGCTGCGGCGGCGGAGGTGGAGGAGGTGCTAGTGACCCGGTTATTGATACACAACTGGGTGATATGACCTGCGCCGATGAAGGAACGATGATTGCCTGCCGCGGCATTCCCTATGCCGCGCCTCCGGTGGGAGATTTACGCTTTGCCCCGCCTGTGGCACACGCCGGTTGGACGGGCACGCTTGATGCGCGGAACTTTCGCAACTTCTGTGTCCAAGATGACGGTACAGGCTCTGAGGATTGCCTGTTTCTTAATGTCTTCTTCCCGAAAGGGACTGAACCTGGCGATGATCTCCCGGTCATGGTCTGGATTCACGGCGGCGCTCTGATTCAGGGCGCAAGCTCTGTACCCGGTTATGACGTGCCCGCGCTGGTCAATGAAGGTGTTGTTGTAGTCACGATCAATTATCGTCTCAACGCTTTCGGATTTTTGCCCCACCCGGCTCTGGAAGATCCGACCGGCAACTTCGGTTTGAAAGACCAGGTGTTTGCCCTGCAATGGGTTCAGGATAACATAGGCGATTTCGGCGGTGATGCGGGAAACGTGACGATATTCGGCGAATCCGCCGGCGGCCACAGTGTTTTGTCACTGCTCGTGTCTTCGGTTAGAAATTCAGGTTTATTTCACAAAGCTATTGTGCAGAGCGGTTCTTATAGTCCCACCCAAACAGCTCTAGGCACAGTGGGATATTACGGCCTGGGGCTGCCTTTTGCGGATCTTCTTGGTTACCCCAGTGGCACAGGAGCTGGACCTTGTTCAGTTGCAAATTGCCCTGATGATCATACTTGCACTACAAATGAAGGTATCCGCGCCTGTCTGCGCAGTTTGAGCGTTGATCAAATCATGACCACGCAGCGTGCGTCCCTAGCATGGTCATGGATTTCGCCGGTGTATCAAACGGGAACCTTTCTACCGAAAAACATTGCGACGGCATTAAACGATGGTGATGTTGCCAATGTTCCGGTGATGATCGGTAGCAACCTTAACGAAGGCTCTCTCTTCACGGCTCTATTTATGGGCAGTTATGGCGGTTTTTCTACACTTGACAATTTAGTGGCCGGCGTAACAGCTTTACTGCTGCAAGATCCTCGCGCCTATGACAGAAGTAAAACGGCCGCATACTATGCTACTGAAGCAACAACGAAATATGGAGATAACGATAACAAATATCGTAATGCCCACAGCATGGTCTTTACAGACGCTACTTTCAGTTGTAATGCTTATGGGCATGCGTTAACGCTAGCCTCGCTTCATCCCACTTCCACTTACTTTTACTGGTTCACCGACGCAGACGCGCCAATCCATGATACCTATGCGGTGCTGGGAGCGTTATCTGCGTTATTTAATTTGGGCAACTGGGGCTTCGGCGCCAGCCATTCCTTTGAAATTCAGTATATTTTTGGCACGGTGCAGGATCATGCCAATGTTACTCCCGCGCAGATCAATTTATCCAACCGGATGATAGCTTATTGGACGAATTTTGCCAAAGACGGCGCTCCGGGCGGCGGATGGGGACAAGTCGGTGTAACAAATATCAGGGAATTAAAACCTACTGGCGACAGTAATGTCAATCTTACTACCTTCGCGATAGCGCACTATTGCGGGTGTTGGGCGAATCCGTCAGCATCAGCATGTTGGCCGATAGATCCCTGAACCTAGGGAATTAAATTTTGTTTTTAACAGAGCCCGCGCCATCTGGCGCGGGCCTTTTTTATGATTGATTTATCAAGCATCCATGAGGTTTACCCGGCATCTGCCGGACGATCTCAGAGATTGCTTCGCTTACGCTCGCAAAGACAAAGGGGACGTTATCGCGAGGCGGCGCAAGCCGCTGTGGCGATCCCACAGAGCAAAGTGAGATTGTCCCGCATGCGCGGGATTGCCACTTCGTTTCACTCGCCATGACTCCTTTTTGTCATCGCGAGGGCGAAGCCCGAAGCGATCTGTATTGCATCTTATTTATTCTTGACAGGCCAATTCATTTGGGCTAAATATCCTCACCTATTTAAATATCTGAAAATTTAGGAGGAATAATTTGGCCACACATAAATCAGCGGAAAAAAGAGACCGTCAGAACAAAAGACGCCGCGCGCGCAATATTTCCGCCAAATCCGCGCTCAGAACCAAAGTAAAAGCGGTTGATACCGCCGTGGAAGGAAAGAAAAAAACAGAAGCAGTCGCAGCTCTCAAGGCAACAGCGCCCGCGCTGGCGAAGGCCGCGTCCAAAGGCGTGATTCATAAAAAGAACGCTTCCCGCAAAATTTCCCGCCTGACCAAAAAAGTCAACGCGCTTAAATAATTTTAGCTAAAAAAACCGGCATGTGAGCGTACCCGGATTTTTTATTTTTGTCTGATGCGGATACCTGCTGGTGTAATGACGGAAAAGTGACCGGTTAATTCCTGTAAATGTTCCACAATCAAAGAAACGGCAAAGTCAGCCTTTATTGCTGGAGACATTCCCGCGAGTCTGATTAAAGTTATTCCTGAAGAAAGGCGGCGCAAGCGGAAGACCAATTCGCCAAAGTCTTTGTCTGCCGTCAGCAAAACAGCTTTTTCTTTATTGGCTAGACTTAAAACTTCGTCGTCCGAAATGCCCGGATCCATTTCGGCAACATAGGCCACATCATATCCTTTCTCCCTCAGCGCTTCGACTATTTGTTTGTCGATACTCTCATCGGCAAGAAAGTTCATGCAACTGCCTTTTTGGCGGGATAAACCACATCACATTTTAGTACATCAGCGGCGTAAGAAAGCGCGGCATGGACGCCTTCAACAGTCAGCCTGGGGTGAGCTTCAATAATTTGTTCTATGGTTTCACCGGCAGCGAGTTTTTCCAGAATAAGTTCAACTGTAATTCTTGTCCCAGCAACAACAGGCTTGCCCATCATAATTGAAGGGTCAGACACAATTAATTTATTTTCCATTGAGCCCTCCTTTGATGAAATTTATTATTCTTATTGCGTTAATTCGAAATCGAAAAATAATGTTTTAAATATACATCCAATTTTTAATTAAAACAAGATTAAGAAAAAATGCTAAAAAGTAATATTTTGCTCAATTATGTCCGTTCTGGCTGATAAGACTGTCTTACGCCGGAAGTCATGCTAAACGCGTTGAGCCCTCGTTCCCTGCGGGGCAGGCAGGAAATTACCAAGTTGTTTTTATTTATTAAAATATTGAGTAAAAATCTGCGCGTATAAATCCGGATTTTCCAGCACCATGGAATGGCCGATGCCTTTGTAGGTCTGCAAAGAACTATTCGGTATCAGTTTAAGCGTCGTTTCGATATCCTGCCGGGGAATCACAATATCTTCTTCTCCCCATAAAACCAGCATGGGCTGCTTAATGCGATGAGTTTCCTTGTGCAGCGCACCTTCCTCGCGCTCTTTTTTCAGATGATATAACGTGCCTGTTCCCGCTCCATCGCTCAATTCCCTGGCCTTATCCACCAGCAGATTAAATAGTTCTCTTTGCTCCCGCGTTGTTTCCGGCTTAAATTCTGATTTTACGCCCGGCAGAAGCGATTCTTTGGTAAATAAAGAAGACGCGGCAAAGGACAAAAACTTGAAAGCGTAATTTCTGTTTGCGACAAAAGGCGTAAAAGTATGCAGGGATTCATTGGGCAGGGAAAGCCCCGTGGGGCTTACCGGATCAAGCGCCAGAACCTTATTAAATATTTCCGGTTCAGCCAGAAGCATATAAATGCTGATTAAGCCGCCGGTAGAATGAGTGGCGAGCGAACATTTTTTAATACCCAGCGATCTGATTGCCGCCAGCATATCCTGCGCGTGCTGTTTCATGGAATAATTGGCATAGTTTTCCGTGGCGGCAGGTTTATCGGAATCGCCGCAGCCGCGCCAGTCGATGGCGAAAACATGCAGATCCCGCGGCAGCTTCGGCCATACCAAATCCATCCACTGCGCGCAGCTTAGGAATCCGTGAATGAAGACGATGATATTATCGCCGCTGCCGTGTTCGATGTAGTTGAGTCTAATTTCTCCCGCTTGAATCAGAGGCATGTTTTGTTTCTCCTTTGCTGTTCGCGCAGCATTACGTATGAATTATTTTCACAATTGTCAACATTTGAAGTTAAATATTTCAGTTTGCTTTACGGCGCGGAATAATTTAAAAAGATGAAACAGGTATTGCGATTATAGTATGTTATTATGGGCAAGTGAAGTCAGGCGAAAAAATCTTTCAGATTGCTTCGCTGACGCTCGCAATGACAGGAATGAATGACGTGTCTTTGCGAGGAACGAAGTGACGAAGCAATCTCTTTTGTTTATGTGATTGCTTCGCTGACGCTCGCAATGACCCTTTTCTGTCATCGCAAGGCGGCGGGTGCCGCCGCGGCGATCTCCCGGGATGGCTTTGTCGCTGTGGCTCCCCGCCATGACAAAGCGGCAGGCGGTAAGCGTGGCGATCTTGGAAGGAAGCGCAAAAAATGATGAAAAAAAATAAAAGGAACGGCAAAACGCAAGCGGCCTTCGGCGATCTGGTGGCGGGCATCGGCCTGTCTTTTCTCAGCGCTCCTTACAAAGAAGCGACGCTGGAAGGGCAGGGCAAAGAAAAACTTATTGTCAATTTCCGCCAGTTTGATTGTTTTACTTATGTGGAAAGCATGCTGGCGCTGGCCCGCTGGTTTGCCTCGGGGAAAAAATTGCCCCGCGAATACCTGCGCCAGTTGAAATTAATCCGCTACCGCAGGGGTGTGATTGACGGTTATTCCTCGCGCCTGCATTATTTTATCGATTGGCTCCATGATAATCAAAAAAAGAAAATTCTTGTGGATATTACCAAAAAGCTGGGAGGCAGGCCGCAGCGCAGGAAAATTGATTTCATGACCAGAAGCAGCGATCTCTATCTCGCTTTGCAAAACAAAAAGCAAAAGCAGAAAATGTTAGCGGTGGAAAAGAATCTCTCCCGCCGTGTCTTCGTCATAATTGATAAAAGAAAATTCAGCGCCTGCCGGAAGAAAATCAAAAACGGCGATATCGTCGCTTTTGCGTCCGCGAAGAGTGGCCTCGACGTGGCGCATGTCGGTTTCGCTCTCTGGCAGGGTAAAAATCTGTATTTGCTGCACGCCTCCAGCAAAGAAGGCGCGGTAGTTATCTCTAAAAAGACTCTTGCGGCATACCTGAAAAACAACAAAAACTATACCGGCGTAATTGTCGCCAGGCCTTTATAGTTTTTCTTCTAAAGACTTCAGTCTTTCATCTTTGGCCTTGAGCCTGTTAAATCTTTTCAAAATGGTGATAATCTTTTGGTTGTTCGAAATTGCCGCCCCAGCGCCAGCCGCGTTTTAAGAATTCTTTTACGATAGGATGTTCAGCGGTTAAAGTTCCCGCTTTTTCCGGGTCATAAACAGCCCCTGCCGGAGCAATAAGGCCGCTGGGATAAATGACCGGGTTTTGCACAGGGTTGATATCCACCGCGCGCCCCAGAGAGTGCAGGGATAATTTGCTTGTGCCTTCAATCAGGCGGAAATTAAAAGCGGAGGAATTATTATCCGCCATCGAATCTCCATCGTGCCAGGCGTAGGCGCAAACCGGAATAACTTTCCCAATAGGAAATTTCAGCTTTTCGATCAGCGCGAAAATATCCGCGATATCGTCTTCAAGGGCCTGATCGATAATTATCTGGCCCTGATGTTTGATGCCGTCAAAAGAATAATAGCCCACATCAAGCAAGGAAAGCCGGTCGATGATTTCCAGAGGGGCATTGGTGCCGTCTATGGCCTGCGCAAAACTGTAATTGCTGTCGATGATCATTGTATGTTCGCCGAAGATTTAAAATTGCTTATGTTCCACGTCCCCATGACGGGGTAAAATAAGCGTAAAGGAGATGGCTTCATCGCTTCACTCCTCGCCAGGATGCTTTTTTGTTAACGCGAGGCGGCGGATGCCGCCTTGACGATCTAACACGCTAACAGGAGGTTGCTTCACCGCGATAAATCGTGGTTCGCAATGACAAACTAGGCTGTCATCGCGAGCGAAGCGCGGCGATCTCCTAGATAGTCTCGTCGTGAAATTTCTTGTCATGACCGGGTTAAAATTTACAACTTGTCAATAATGTTATTAATCGTTTCATGCGGCAACGACACTTCGCGATAAATATCCGTGATTGTCTCGCTCTTTAGCCGCTCAAAATCAATTTCCAGGGGCGTGATAATTACGCCGGCCATGTCTATCGCGCCGGGGGATACGAATATTCTTTTTTCGCCTTCCCGAAAGAAAGCGTCCGGACGATGTTTTTGGCGCAAAAATATGATGAGCCGCCAGGTATTATTTTCGCAAGCGCATATGACATTAATCATTGGTTCGTTTTTTGACGCCAGAACAATTTGCGTGATATGTATCAGTCGCTTGAACTTTTCTATGATCGTGCCCGACTTTTTACCGGATAAAATTAAAACAGGGCGACACCACCGGCGGCCCGAATAATATTTGAATCCTCCTTTTTCCGCTGAAGGCGATGAGGAGCCAAGCTCTGTTATAAAGTGCAGGGAATTTTTCGGCACGGCCTGAAAGTGCAAATGGTCAGGGGCGGACGCGCCGCAGGCCGGCCCATTGTAAAATACGAAATACTCATCGGATAAATCTTTGGCAAACAGCAACAGGTCCTTTATAGAATCCCGGAGTTCCTGTGGCTGGTGATGGATATGGGATAACGTGAAATGGTTTTTAAAAATGGGCGCGGGATTGCAAAGAATCAGATAATTATCACGATAAAAAATCGCTTTTTGTCCGGCAGGCAGATTGGGCGCGCACAAAAAGCAGGGCCTGTTTTTTATGGATTCCGCGTCAACGGCGGCGCCGGAGCTGACGGCGCGCGCGGGATTAAACTGCAGCGTGACTTTGATGCCGCCGCAATCAATTAAACGCGTGCGGATATTTTCCAATTCACCGGAGGAATCGGCAAGCATCTTCCAGGTGCTTTTTTGCTGAGCAAGAAGATTCCGGCATAAAGAAGACAGCGGCTGTTTGTCTGGGTAGCGCGCGAATAATTTTTCGGCAAGCATCCGGCGGTTGCTGTTTAAATTCTGGCGGGCGATGATTTCCGCGGTGCGCAGTTTATCTTTGTAATAATCATTGCGGTTTTGTTTTTCCAAAGAAAGAGCGGCGTCGGTATTGCCGCCCCAGCGGCGGCACAGATAAATGCTTTCATAGATTCTGCCGATTTTATATTCGCGTGATATGCGCAGCGCCACCGCGTAGTCCTCGCCATAACTCACGTTGGGGAAACCGATTTTTCGGATAGTCGCGGTGTCAAAAGCGCGGGGCGCTCCCATACCCGCCACGCGCAGGAGATTATTGTGGCCGTTGGTCCTCGTCCATTCTTTATGAGCAATTAGGCCCGGCGGTATTTTTTTCAAGTGTCTGTTGACGATAGTATAAGAGCCCACAACCATCGCATATTTATTCCGCCGCAGCGTATTGACGATTTTTTGCATGGTTTTTGGTGATTGGTAAAGATCGTCGGAATCCAGTTGCAGGGCATAGCGGCCGCAATTTTTTGATTTAGCAGCTTCATTCCAGCAGCCGCCGATGCCGAGATCATGCCGCCGGGGGATAATGTGCTTGATTTTATTGTTTTTTGCGGCCGCTTTTTTCAATAAAGCTGTTGTGCCGTCGGTGGAGTGGTTATCGACAACGATGACATTGAAAGTAAAATCGGTTTTTTGCGCCAGCGCGCTTTTTATCGCGTCCGGAATAGTTTTTCTGCGGTTGAGCACGGGGATAATCACGCTTGCCTCTACGGGAAAATCGTTACTCAATGTCTCCGCTTTTTTCGCCGGTGGTTTCAGAAAAGCGCCGCACAAACGCAAGTAGTTGGTGGCGATTTTTTCCAGTTTTTTTTGTCGGGCCAGATTTCCCGCCGCGGTGTAGGCAAAGTGTTTTTCAATGAGGGATTGGTTTTGTATTGGCTTGGGCAACTTTTCGCCAGCGGTATAGAGAAACTTATTAACGTGGGTAATCCGGTAATCAAGAGATATTTTCAGGCGTAAATCATATACGGCTGTATCCACGTCTGCGGGCGGCAGGCCGTATTTTCTTGTCGTGCTGATTAGGGCCGGTATGGAGAATACAAAAAAGGGGCCGAAATCAAAATTATCACGAATGGACCCTTGCTGATAATCGATGAGCGGATGAGGCGCTGTTTTTGTTTTCTTTTTTTCATAGAAATCGGCATAGACCATGCCCACTTCTTTCTTTGCAGCTGGCGCGAGCAGGCGTTTAAAATTCGAGGGTCTGCAGGTTATTTCTTTTTGGGAATCGATGACGCATAAAAACCGACACCCTGATTTTTGGACGAAGGGGATTATGCTATGGACATGGCGAATATCGTGGTTTTGTTCCGGCCAGCAATTCAGCGCCTCTTTTTCATCATTTGCGGTTAAAAGGTAGAAGCGGCCAAATTTTGCGGCTGAAGGCGTCATGATTTTACGGAGGATCGGGTTAAAATCCCGCCAGCATCAGATTGACGGCTCTTTCCGCCACGTCATTGGCGAGCTTTGTCAGGGCGTTTTTCCGGGCGGGCGGCATCAAGTTTATATCATCAGCTAATTTGTATTCCTCATCCCCCTTTATGCCTTTCGCGTTCCAGAGGACCTTGCCGCTTTCCTTTTCGCGGAAAACGATTTCCAGCGTCAATGTCGCTCTTTCTTCGGCGACCAGTTTATTGGGGTGATAGGAAAGAGCGCGGGTATTATAATGAATAATTGTTCCCTTTACGGTCGCGTCGGCTTCCTCCACTCCGCCCACAACCTTGAAGCGGCTGTACTGGATGAAGTGATTAATAAAAGCCGTGCGCACAAAATTCTCGATTTCCGCCTGCGCCGTTTTGTTGCCGAATTGTTCCACGTAAACTTTTTGAATGCGTTTATCGACGTATTCTCCCTGTGGGGAAAACCTGTAGCCGCAGCCGATGGTCATAAAAAAAGCCAGACAAATGGCGGTTATCGCCGGATATCTCTTGCAATTCATTTTTTTCATAAGCACACCTTTTATTGGGCAACAATGTTGACCAGTTTGTTGGGAACGTAGATAACTTTTTTCACGGCGGCGTCTTTGAGCATCGCCTTTATTTTTTCGTCCGCCAGCGCGTACGCCTTTATTTTTTCGGGATCTTCTCCGACGGGCACGGTGATACGGCTGCGCAGCTTGCCGTTAATTTGAATGACCACGGTTATTTCATCTTCGCTGGCGATGTCTTCATTGTATTCTGGCCAGGACGCGTCGGCAACGGCGGCCTTATGGCCGAGCATCTGCCAGAGTTCTTCAGCGATATGCGGCACGATCGGCGCTAAAAGCACCACCGCCGCTTCCAGCGCTTCGCGGATTATCGAGAGAGCTTTTGTATCGCTTTTTGCGGGCCGCGTCACGAGGTAAACGGCGTTGACCAGTTCCATGACGGCGCTGATGGCCGTATTGAAATGGAAACGGTCTTCAATGTCCACCGTGACTTTGCGGATAGTCTGATGCGTTTTGCGCCGCAGATTTTTCCACTCTCCTTCCAATTCGATGCCGGTTTCCGGCAATGATACCATCTTGATATCGTCAAGATACTCGATGAAGATGCGCCACAGGCGGTTCAGGAAACGAAAAGATCCTTCCACTCCCTGATCGCTCCATTCCAAATCTTTTTCCGGGGGCGCGGCAAAAAGGCAGAAAATCCGCGCGGTGTCCGCCCCGTAGGTATTGATCAGATAATCCGGGTCAATAACGTTTTTTAGCGACTTGGACATTTTTTCCGTTTTGCCGATAATCACTTCTTTCTGGCAGATGTGGCATTTCCCTTCAGCCGCCTGGTCGGGGAAAAGATAGCCGTGCTCGGGGCATTTCATAGTTTCCTTGCAGACCATGCCCTGCGTGAGCAGATTGGTAAAAGGTTCGTCCACGCCGATCACGCCGAAATCGCGCAACATCTTTGTGTAGAAACGCGCGTACAGCAGGTGCAAAATGGCGTGCTCCACGCCGCCGATGTACTGATCCACCGGCATCCAGTAATCCAGTTTTTTCCGATCCAAACCCGGCTTGACGTCAAAATCCGGGCAGCAGAAGCGGTCGAAATACCAGGAAGATTCCACAAAGGTATCCATGGTGTCTGTTTCTCTTTTGGCCTTTCCGCCGCATTGGGGACATTTTGTCTCCACAAATTCCTTGAGCGCCGCCAGCGGCGAGCCGCCCTCGGAACTTAATTTTACTTTTTCCGGCAGAATTACGGGTAGGTCGCTCTCCGGCACGGGAACAATGCCGCATTTATCGCAGTTAATCATGGGAATGGGCGCGCCCCAGTAACGCTGGCGGGAAATGCCCCAATCGCGCAGCCGGTATTGGATAGTGCGCTTTCCTTTGCCCCGCGCTTCGAGAAAATCGGCGATGGCGTCGAGTACTTTGGTATTTTCCATGCCGTTGAACTGGCCGGAATTTACCAGAATTCCTTCATCCACGTATGCCTCAGTCATTGTCGCCGCATCAAGTTTTTTGTCCCTGGGCTGAATGACGACAATCAGCGGCAGGTTGAATTTTTTGGCAAATTCGAAATCTCGCTGGTCATGCGTCGGCACGGCCATCACGCAGCCGGTGCCGTAATCGGGCAGGACAAAGTTGGCGGCGTAAATGGGCATCTGTTTGCCGGTAAGAGGATTTTCGCAGTAAGTCTCGAGAAACATTCCTTCCTTTTCGTAATACTCGGACGTGCGCATCAGCTTGTCCTGTTTTTTTACTTTTTCGACAAATCCAGCGACATCTTTTTCACATGATTTGCCCTGAGCCAGTTCCATCACCAGCGGGTGTTCCGCGGCAATCAGCATAAAAGTCGCGCCGAAGAGCGTATCCTGGCGCGTGGTGAAAACCTTGATAGCGCCGGGTTTGTCCACCAGCGGAAAATCGACTTCACAGCCGTAGCTTTTACCGATCCAGTTTTTCTGCATGGTGAGCACTTTTTCCGGCCAGCCGGGCAGCTTGTCGCAATATTCCAGAAGCTCCTCGACGTAAGCGGTGATTTTGAAAAACCACTGGTCCAGCGTTTTTTCGGTCACTTCCGTGGAGCAGCGCCAGCAAAGACCCGCTTCGACCTGCTCGTTGGCCAGCACGGTCTCGCACTTGCCGCAGTAGTTCACGGATGAGCGTTTTTTGTAGGCCAGTCCTTTTTCATACATCCAGATAAAAAAGAGCTGCTCCCAGCGGTAATACTTTGGTTCGCAGGTGGATACTTCTCTATCCCAGTCGTAGCTGAATCCCATGCGTTTGAGCTGTTTTTTCATGTGGGCGATGTTTTCGTTTGTCCATTTTAGCGGGTGGATTTTGTGCTCGATAGCGGCATTTTCCGCCGGCAGGCCGAAAGCGTCCCAGCCCATCGGATGCAGAACATTGAAGCCCCGCATGCGCTTGTAGCGCGCGACAACATCACCGATGGTGTAATTGCGGACATGCCCGATATGTATTTTGCCGGAGGGGTAGGGGAACATCTCCAGCAGATAATATTTTGGTTTGTTGGTATCTTCGGTGACCTTAAAGGTTTTTTCTTTTTCCCATTTGTGCTGCCACTTTTCTTCGATCTTCTGCGGCTCGTACTTCATGATCCGGCGCTCCAAAACATTTAAATAATCGGCGAGTTATCTAACATATTGAAGATGCTAGCGCAATGGATTTTAAAGGTGATGGCCAAAGACCTAAAGCTTAAGGTAAAAGAACAAATATTGATCAGTAATTTTGGGCGGCGAGCTTATCGGTGCATTTCCGGGCAAGCTCTTCCAGGGCTGACAGATTTGCTTTTTTCCCCGCCGCTTCCAGATTTTTCAGGCCATTGCCGATGTGTGCCAGGAAATTCTTTTTGCCTTTCTTCAAACCCAGAAAACCGTAGGCGCCGAGCGCCTGCATCAGTCTTTGCGCCGCCGCCTCCCAGAAATTGTTAACAAATTCACCGAAGCTGTAAGTGGTGGGCATTAATTGATAATAGTAATCCAGCAGCTCTTCTCTTTCTTCATCGCGGAAGGTGACATAGGGATCGCAGATGAGCGAACTCAGGTCATAAAAAAGATTGCCGCTGCGCATACCCTGAAAATCAATCATTACCGGCCTGTTGTTTTTAATCATGATATTTTGCGACTGAAAATCACGGTGAATCAGGGACGGCTCGATTTTTTGCAGTCGCTCCGAAAGAGCAGCCAGTTCTTTATTCAGTTTCTCCGCGGCGGTGGCTGAAATCTTAATTTTGCAGACAGCAAAGACAAGATTATCCAGAAAATAATCATGTTCCCATTTATATAAACGTGGGCCGTAGCTTTCGGAGAAATGAAAATCAGCGGGTATTAAATTCAGATCGAAGGAATGCAGGCGATGAATTTGCGTGAGCATGGAAAAATAATAATCACGCTTTTTTCCCCAAGGTTCAAATCTTTGCGACCACAAATCGGTATCGCCTAAATCTTCCATTAATATGAAATGCTCTTTATCATCCTGCGCAATGATGCGCGGCACGCTTATGCTAAGCGCCGCCATGAATCTGTTGATGCGCGCCCAGTGGGCGTTTTCCGCCACTTCATCGCCATAATGCATGAAAACAAAACTGGTTTCATGCTGAAGGGAAACACGGAAAAAACTGCGGTCGGAGCCGCCCTTTGTAAGAGGCACAAGTTCAAAATTTTTTGTGCCCAAATAATCGTTTAAAAATTTTTGTGTTTTTTCGTTCATATTTTTATTTATTCTTTGTCATCGCGCGCCCTGACTTGACGGGATCTCAATAAACGCAAAGATTGCTTCGGTCGTTACACTCCCTCGCAATGACAACTAACTAATACCCGTCTTTTTCAACTTATCATATTCCTCAACTGTTCCCAAATCATGCCAGTAACCATCATCAATAACGGCTCCGCCGACGGAGCGCGGATTTTCTCTAATCATCTTCACGAGAGGTATAACGATTGATTCTACTTTGCCTGATTGCAACCTGCTTAAAAATGACTTTTCCACAATATAAATACCTGCGAAAAGACAACTTTTTGCGCCCTGATTTTTCAGGACATGCCGCATGTCGCAGATAAAGCTATCCTTATCAATGTTGACGTTGAGTAGCGGACCACTAGATCGCAAAGCCAGTGTGACGGATGTTTTTAATTCAAAATGTTTTCTAATAAGCAGCTCAATCGGCATGTTGGTAATTATATCGCCGTTGTAGACAATAATGCGTTCATCTTCATTAATCAGGTCTTCTATATTTTTAATGCCGCCTGCAGTATCGAGCAAAATCGGTTCGTGAAGAAATATTATCGGAATGCCTTGGTAATTATTTTGGGGAAATGCTTCAGTATAATTTTTGGCGCAGTGATGCGTGTTGACGATAAAACGTTTGACGCCAACTGCTCGCAGGTGCTCCATCACGTATGTGATAATCGGTTTACCGCCGATTTCCAGAAGCGGCTTGGGCGTATTTTCGGTCAGCGGCCTAAGTCTTGTCCCCAATCCCGCGCCAAGAATGAATGCCGTTATAATTTGTTTGTTTTGCATATTATTTATTTCCATTGCTGTCATCGCGAGTGCCGATTTATCGGGGTGCGGCGATCTGGAATTAGGTAAAGAGATTGCTTCTTCGCTTCGCTCATCGCAATGACAGAACGCTATTTATCTAAATATTTCCAGCGCTGCTTATGTGGTTTTTCTCTTAGCCTTTTTTCCCGTACGCCGGATCAATCCTCACCAGCGCCGTGACGACGAATCCGGGAATCGTGGTAATCATAATCCAGATAAAAAAGTTTTTATAGCCCAGCATTTCCTGAATCCAGCCGCTGCCCATCGCCGGTATCATCATGCCCAACGCCATGATCCCCGTGGCCACGGCGTAAAAGACTGTTTTATATTCGCCTTGCGCCACCATGATCATATACATGGTATAGGCGGTAAAACCGAAACCATAACCGAACTGCTCCAATGCCACGGCAGAACCAATGAGCCATATATTTGAAGGAAGGGCGTGTGATAAATAAACAAAAATCATATCGGGCAGGTGCATGGCCAGCACCATAGGCCAAAGCCAGAATTTCAGGCCTCTTTTATAAATGACATAACCGCCCAATAGTCCGCCCAGCATCAGCGCTACTACGCCTACCGTGCCGTAAATAAAGCCGACGTCGGTGGTGGATAAACCCAGGCCGCCTTTTTCGCGGATATCGAGAAGAAAAGGCGCGACCATTTTTACCAGCTGCGCTTCGGCGAAACGGTAAAATAGAAAGAAACTCAAAACAATAAGAATGTCCTTGCGTCGGAAAAACAAGGTAATAATGCGGAAATATTCTTTCAAAAAACTTTTCTGTTTATCAAAAGGGGCGCTTTTGTCCGCCGCGGGATAAGGTAGAACGAAAAAATGATAAATACACAAAGCCAGAAAAAAAGCCGCGGCAACCAAAAAAGTTATCGACCAGGCGGAAGCGACCGGATAGCCGTTTTTCTGCAATATTCCCGCGCCGATGACCAGGCCGCCCTTGGAGGCAATGGTGGCGATACGGTAAAAAATTGTCCGCACGCCGATAAAAGCCGCCTGCCGCGGCGTATCGAGCGCCAGCATGTAGTAACCGTCCGCGGCAATATCATGAGTGGCGGAAGAAAAAGCCATGATCCAGAACATCGCCAGTGTGTAACGGACAAAATCGTTTGCGGGCAGAGTGAGCGCCACGCAGGCGAAAGAACCGCCGATGGCCAGTTGCATGAGAAGAATCCAGAAACGCTTGGTGCGGAATAAATCGACAAAAGGACTCCACAAAGGCTTGATTACCCAGGGCAGATAAAGCCAGCTTGTGTAAAGGGCGATTTCGGTATTGGAAAGACCCATGTTTTTGTATAGCACGACGCTCACCGTCATGGCGATCATATAGGGAATGCCCTCGGCCAGATAAAGTGAAGGCACCCACAGCCAGGGACGGGCGTTGTCCGGGGCCGTTATTTTTTTGGAGAATAAAGCCATCTGTTTCCTTTAATATAGTTTCTGCAGTATCGCGCCGGGGAAATAATGCGCCAGAATTTCCGCCGCGCTTTTCCCTTTTTCCGCCATTACGGCCGCGCCGATCTGGCATAATCCCACGCCGTGCCCCCAGCCGCCGCCATGAAAAATAAATTTGGAAATTGTCGCATCGTGATTTTTTTCTATAGAGACGACAAAAGCGCTGCTGAGCAGATGCGTGGGTGACAGCCAGCGGCGGATTTCGAGTTCCTTGCCGACGATGACGGTTTTTTTCGCGCCGACAATCTTCAATTTATAAATCCTTCCGGATGTGCCGCGCGCGAGAGGTTCGATGCTTTGCAGCTGACCGAAATCGATGCCGGATTTTTTTTTGAGGATTTCTTCCAGTTCTTCACGCGTGTAACATACCCGCCAGCGGTAAAAATCAGCCGTTTGCCGGTCAAAGGTCGGCAGTATTTTCTTCAGTATTTCAACATCTTGTGTGTTACAAAAAGCGGGGGGCTTTGCGGTGAGCCATTCTTGGGCGTCGTCTTCCGAGCTTAGTGGCTCGCGCGCCACGTCAGCGCAGGTGACGCTTTGCAGATAAGGAAGCGAAATATCCTCCCAGGCGGTGGAAAAAATTTCCGTCTGTCCGCCGCAACATTTGTAATAGCGCGCGTCGCATATTTTTCCCTCGCTTGCCAGAAATAATCCCCTCGTTTCCTCAATGGCTTTTTTTGCGTTTGCGGAAATTATTTTTGTTATTCCCTGGTAACGCTGGCAGTGATCATCCGCGCAGACATCAAAAAGTTTATGGTCATTAACATCCTGCCAGACGATGATTTCGTTCTTATTTTTTGCTTGGCGCGTCTTGCGGGGTATTTTCTTTTTTTCCAGCATGGCCATAAGCCAGCTACGGGCGGCCACGGCCTGCGCTTTGAGAAATTCCGGGTGCGCATAGGCCGACATTTCCGAAGAAATGACGGACGCGAGATAATCTTCCAGCAAAACGATATTGATCAGATGAAAAGTTTTCGGGCCGGCGGATGATAAAAGGATGTCGCCGTAAAAAGTCTGCTCCTGGTTTTGCTGCCAGTGAAAACCGATGCCGATTTTTACCTGGGGGATGGTGAAAGATGCCTGATTTGCCGCGGCAAGAAAGATTTCATTTTTTTTTCCAAGCGTGCGTCCTTGTTTATCCTTGAAGCGGATATGACCCTCGGATATTTCCGCGGTTATCTTCCCGGTCAGCGCGGTGTCGCCGGCAAGAAAATAATCGCCGTGAAGATTTATTTGCGCCTTTTGCGTGTCTTGCAGAAGCGCGACTTTTATTTTTGGTTCACGAGCTTTCATTAATCATCAGGCCGTTTAAAAGATATAGATTTCTATGAGCAAAACAAGAAGAAGTCAAGAAATTATCGGCGTAAAAAGGCATATAATGCTTGAATATTAATAATTTATCGTGTATGGCATAGCAAAATAAAAAAAGCGGATGGCATATGGCGCATATCTGGCCGATAGGAGGAGGCAAGGGAGGTTCGGGAAAAAGTTTTCTCACCAGTTCTTTGGGGCGACTGCTGGCCGCCACGGGAAAGAAAACACTGCTGGTTGACCTTGATTTGGGTTCCGCAAACTTGCACACTCTGCTGGATGTGCCCTATCCGGAAAAAAGTTTTTCCGATTTCATCAGAAGAAAAATTCTCCGGCTTGAAGATGTGGTGCTGGCAACCCCTGTTCCCAACCTTTACATTATCAGCGGCGCGCACGACACCCTGGATATCGCCAATCTGCCCTATGAACAGAAGTCTAAAACGTTGCGGGCGATCGCCCGGCTCGATTACGACTGGATTATGCTGGATCTGGGCGCCGGCACTTCCTTCAACACGCTTGATTTTTTTCTGATTTCGCAAAACAGTATTTTTGTCACGACGCCCGAGCCGACATCCATTGAAAATGTCTACCGCCTGGTTCGCTCCATTTATTTCCGCCGCATTCGCCAGTATTTTACCGCGACAGAGTTCAAGACTCTTGAACAGGAGGTAACCAGAAAATTTGGTGAAGGCTCATTCAATAAACCGGATTGCATTATCCAGACAATCAAAACAACTCATCCGGATAAGGGCGAGCTGCTTGAGTCTGATTTCAATTCATTTAAGTTCAAGCTGGTGCTTAACCAGTTGCGCCGTCACGACAATATCGCGCTGGGCGCTCAGATATGCAAGATTATTGAAAAGCATCTTGGTTTCCATATTGAATTTGCCGGCAATGTCGCTTTTGACGACCGTGTGCACGATGCTATTTGCCAGCGCGTGTCGTTTCTGGAGCGTTATCCCTACACCCGCACCGCCTATGATTTACGCGAACTGAGCAAAAATATCGCGCAGTCCGGCAGCCAACAATTATTGCTTCGTTATTCGTGACAGGCGGCAACATAAAGGAGGTAAACCTTTATGAAGAAGGATTTTGCCAAACTCAATTATTACGAAATGCTGGATATTGGCCCGGACGCGGCCTTTTTTGAAATACGACACGCCTATAATGCCGCTTTGCAAATTTATGAAGCGGATTCAATGGTTAGCTATTCGCTTTTTTCCACTGAAGAGAGAAGAAAAATTCTTGAGCTGCTGGAGCGGGCTTATCTGACGCTGATTAACGCGCAGGAAAGAAAAAAATATGACGCCGAACTGGCGCAGGCCGGAATTATTCCAGCCACAACAGATAAAGGGCCGCACAGAAGACCCGCCTGCATTTACGATGTCAAAAGACAGACAGGAACAACGGTTTTGCCGAAAAAAACAAACAAGAGCATTTTGCGCGAAAGCGTGGAAAAAAACAAAAAGATCAGCGAAATTTTATCCGGCCCGGAGATCAACGGCGCCGCGCTGAAAAATATCAGAAAAGAACTGGGCATACCTCTGGAAAGAATCGCGCAGGAAACGAGGGTGCGCCTGGATTATCTTAATTGTATCGAAGAAGACAAAATCGACCGCTTGCCAGCGGCGGCTTTTCTTAAAGGTTTTATAAAAGCGTATCTAAAAAGTCTCTGCGTGGAACCGGCGGATGATATTTCCACACGCTACATGCAATGGCTGGAGCGCGCCAGAAAATCCGGCTGAGAAGGGGAGGCAGGTCATGAAAAAAATAACAGTGATCACTTTGATTGTTTTGTGCATGGTTCTGCCTGTGCAGGCCGAAGAAAAAATCTTTACGGATAAAATAAAAACCGCGCAGGGCGATCTCGCGATAAATATTTTAGGCCATGCTTCCCTGATGATGTCTCACGGCGGAAAATTAATTTATATAGATCCATTCTCCCAGGTAGCCGATTACGCAAAAATGCCCAAGGCGGATTTAATTTTAATTACGCATGATCATATGGATCATCTGGATTTGAAAGCGGTGGATAACATAAAAACGCCGCGGACAACGATCGTCGGCACTCAAGAGGTCGCCAAAAAACTGTCGGGCGTTATCGTGATGAAAAACGGCGACACGCGGGATGTGGCAGGACTGAAGATTGAAGCCGTGCCCGCTTATAATCTTGTGCATATGCGTGCGCCGGGAGTTCCTTTCCATCCGAACGGCGTGGGCAATGGTTATGTTATAAATTTTGCCGATAAACGCGTTTATATCGCGGGCGATACGGAAAATACGCCGGAGATGAAAAAACTGCCTGATATCGATGTGGCTTTTTTGCCGATGAATCTGCCCTATACGATGACGCCGGAAATGGTCGCCGATGCGGCGCGCGCATTCCGGCCGAAAATTCTATATCCCTATCACTATCGCTTTGGTCAGACGGACATGCCCAAACTCAAACAACTTTTGCAGGGCGAAAAAGGCATCGATCTGCGTATACCGAAGTAAAAGTCCGCCGCATAAATATTTTCTGAGTTCATTTAATCTCTGTCGCGAAGAGGAGAGGATTTATCGTCTTTGCGCCGCGCCGCGCTTCCCTGCCTTTGCGCGGTTACATAAGCGTTTGAATAGAAAAGTAAATTGTGTTAAGCGACAAGCGTTGTTTGCGTCGGTTTGTCATATCAAATGGAGCAGGCATAATGAGCGTTTTCGAATACATCGCCCTTGACGAAAAAGGCCGTGAAAAAAAAGGCATTGTCGATGCCACGGGCGTCTCCGCGGCGCGACAACAATTGCGCGATCAGGGCATTTATCCCGTAGAAATAAAACAAGCCCTGCCCAAGAAGGAATCCGCTCTCGCGGGCATTCTGGAAATTAATCTGCGCCAGAAAGTTTCCGCCAAGGAGATCGCGGTTTTTACCAGGCAGCTATCCACCTTGCTCGGAGCGGGCATTCCGCTGGTTCCTTCCTTTACAGTTTTGCTGGGACAGACAAAAAATCCTCTACTGAAAAAAATTCTCGCGCAGATACGCGCCGATTTGACCGAAGGGAAAAGCCTCACTGCCAGCATGGAGAATTTTCCGCGTGTTTTCGAACCTTTCTATGTCAACATGATCAAGGCCGGCGAAGCCTCCGGGACAATTAATCTTGTCCTGGAACGCCTGGCTGATTTCAGCGAAAATCAGCAGGCGCTGCTAAGCAACATCCGCTCGCTCCTTATCTATCCAGCGGTGATGTTTCTGGTGGGAACGCTCGTGATTTTCTTTATGATGACTTATGTGGTGCCGCAAATCACGGAAATTTTTTCCGATATGCGCCAGACGCTGCCGCTGATTACCATTATCCTGATCGCGGTCAGTGATTTTCTGAAGGTATTCTGGTGGCTGGTTTTATTTTTGCTTGCCGCCGCCATTATCGCCTTTAAATATCTGACGGCGAACACGGAAGGAGGCAGAAGGTGGTGGGACGCGGTCTGCCTCAAGGCGCCGGTGTTTGGCGCGGTTAATCTGAAAATCGCCATTGCCCGCTTTTCCCGCACGCTCGCGACGCTTTTGCAAAGCGGCGTGCCGCTTCTGGCCGCGATGGATATCGTGCGCAACGTGGTGAATAATGTTTTTATCGGCGAAACAATCACCAGGGCGGCCAAAGAGGTGGAAGAGGGGCAAAGCCTGGCCGGCCCGCTCACGCAGAGCGGCATTTTCCCGCCCATGGTTACGGAAATGATCGCGGTCGGCGAGCAGAGCGGCTCGCTGGAGAAAATGCTCAACCGCGTGGCCACCGCTTATGAAGCGGAAGCGCAGGCGGACACGCTCGCGCTGACTTCGCTTTTAGGGCCGCTGACCGTGCTGGGCATGGGTGTGGTCGTGCTTTTTATTGTGGTGGCGATTTTGCTGCCGATTTTCGAAATGAATCAATTGATAAAATAAAAATTTCAAGAAATTATTTCGCCAAAGAGGGGGATTATGAAGATAAACAATTATAAAAAAAGCGGGCAGGGCGGCTTTACGCTGATTGAGCTGATGGTCGTCATTGTTATTCTGGGCGTGCTGGCGGGACTGATTATTCCCCGCGTGATGGGTCGCCCGGACGAAGCCCGTCAGGCCAAGGCCAAGATACAGATGGCCAGCCTGGAAACGGCGCTGAAGCTTTATAAGCTCGACAACGGAAATTATCCGACCACGGAGCAGGGTCTGCGGGCGCTGGTGGAAGCGCCCACGGTCGGGGTTTTGCCCAAGAACTGGCGCGCCGGCGGCTACCTGGAAAAAGGCAAAGTACCTAAAGACCCGTGGGGCAACGAGTTTGTCTACATCAGCCCCGGAACGCACGGTGATTTCGATTTGATCTCTCTGGGCAAGGACGGCGAACCGGGCGGAGAAGGCGTGGATGCGGATATCAATAACTGGGAAATTGATTAGCCGGATCATCGCCGCAAAATTAATCAGGCAGCGCGCTTACACGTTGGTCGAAGTGCTGGTGGTGATCACGCTGGTCGGCATCATCCTTTTTCTGGCCGTACCCGCGACGCGGAATTTTTTATCCGGAGATAATCTTAAAAAAGCTTCCCGTCAGCTCATTGGTCTGGAAAGGAAACTGCGCGTGGATGCCGTGCGCGAACAGGTCGATTACATTCTCTGCGTTGATTTGCCGACGTCCAGTTACTGGATTGTAACCGCCGACATGACGGCGGAAAAGGAACACGAAGTAAAAAAACGTGCCCGTAAGCTTTCGGGCAGCGTTGAAATATTGGATATAGTCTTAGGCGATAACAAAAAAATCTCCACAGGAGAGGCAAGAATCAGATTCGGCAAAAACAGCATATGCCCGCCCATGGTGATTCATTTGGCGCAAAACGAAGATAAAATGACACTGGTGGTGAATCCTTTTTTAGGCGTTACCGGTGTTTATGATGATTACGTGGACATATCACTCCGGGAAGGATTGGGACGTGACAAGCCTTTGCAGTAGAAAAAAAACAATCAAAGGTGAAAGGCGTCTCGGTTTCACGTTGGTGGAAGTGCTGGTGGCGATGGCTATTTTGTCCATCGCGCTCGTGGCGGTATTTCAACTGCAGTCGCAAAGTGTTTCCATGTCCGCCGAAGCGAGATTTGCCACCAGCGCCTCTTTGCTGGCGCAAAGTAAAATGACGGAAATTGAAACAGGCGGTGTAAATACCGGCCGCAAGCAGGAGGGTGATTTCGGACCGGATTATCCGCAATACGGCTGGCGCCTTGATATTTCCGACACGCAGCTGCCGCAATTCAAGAAAATCGAGGTTACCGTTTTTAACAAAAATCTGGCGCGCGGCGGCGTTTATAAGCTGGTTCTTTACAAGGCATCCGGTGTTTAATCATGCTTAATGCGGCGGTAAAAATAAAAATGAACACAAGGGGCTTTACGCTTTTGGAGATACTCCTGGCGATATTCATTCTGGGCGTGGTCTTAACGACGGTTTACGCCTCCTACAGCTCCAGCTTAAGGGTTATCCACGATGTCGCCGATGAACAGGAAATCTATAAGATGGCGCGAATATCGCTTGATCGGCTTACTAAAGACCTCTCCTCGCTGCAACGCTCGAAGGGCGACTTTTTCCTGCAAGCCGAAAGAGACATGCTGGAAGGGCGTGAATTTCAAGCGCTTAAGTTCTGGTCGGCGGCGCACCTGGACTTCGAGGAAAAAGCGGTGACGCAGAGGCCGGCGATTATTTCCTATTTCGTGAGAAAAAATGAAGAGAGTGAAACTTTTTCTCTGATCAGGGGCGACGCGCCCGGTGTTGCGCCCGAGCCGGGGAAAGACGAGAAGCGAGGGTTTGTTATTTGTGAAAATCTAGAAACATGGAAATTAAGGTTTTACGACGAACGCGGCAGAGAGGCGGCGACATGGGATACCCTGTCGGCGTCTTCCGAGCAGAAAGGCAAAGCCCCTGTCGCGGTGAAAGTGGAAATGGCGCTGGCCAATAAAAACAACGCCGAAAATCCCTATAAATTCACGACCACAATTTTTTTGCCGGCGAGAAAATGAAGTTTTTTTTCAGAAGAACTTTGAAAAACAATAGGGGCATCGCGCTCATCACGGTAATTCTGCTGGTCAGCGTGCTGGTGGCGCTCGCGATTGAACTCAACCGTTCGGCGCGCGCCGATATTTATGACGCCGCCAACATCAGCGACGGCATTAAGCTCGCCTATATTGCCAAATCGGGATTCTACGGCGCCACCGCGTTGCTGCTCAACACAAGCAGCGAAAACGCGACAACATTGCTTGACGACTGGGCGAACACGGAAGCCCTGTCTGTGCGCTCCCGGGAATTTTTTGACAACGGCTATTTTATTGTGCGCGTGGAAGATGAAATGGGAAAGATTCCGCTCAACAAGCTGGCGGAAAACGCCGTGCTGCGCTCGGCGCTGATTCGCCTGCTCGGCCAGCCGGAGTTCGGGCTCGACCGGGCAAAAGCCGAAGAAATAGTTGCCTCCATCAAGGATTGGATTGACGAAGACAATGATGTGACAAGCGGCGGAGCGGAGAGTTCCTACTACCTGGCGCAGGATCCGCCCTACCGGGCGAAAAACGCGCCGCTGGATTGCATTGAAGAATTGCTTATGATAAAGGGCATAACCAAAGAAATTTTCGCCGGCACAAAGGAAAAACCGGCCTTGGCTGATTATGTCACCGCCGACGGCGACGGCTTGATAAATATCAATACCGCGCCGTTGCTGGTTTTGCGCTCGCTTTCTGACGCGATAACGCCTGCGATAGCGCAGGAAATGGATGAATACCGCCGCAATAAAAGCAACAATCTGGCACAGGCGTGGTATATCGCCTACGATAATTCATTAGGTAATATCGCGGCGCTGAACAGCAATTATTTTAAAATTATTTCCGCGGGTAAAATGAACAAGATGGAGCAAAAAATCACGGCTATTATTGCCTGGGATGGAAAATCCGCGAAAATATTAAAATGGGGAGTTGATTGATGAGTGCGGTGGTAGCCGGCCTGGACATTGGCGCAAACTCCATAAAGGCGGTTTTGCTTTCCCGCGTCGGCGGAGGCGGCGGGCATGTGCTGGCCGCGGAAGCGATAAGCATTGAGGCGCAAGGCGGACTGGAGCCGGCGCTGAAAAAATTGTCGGAAACGACCATATTTCAGAATGTTACCTGCTGTGTTTGCTTGTCGCTGGAACAGGTAATGCTCAGGCAGGTAAATCTTCCTTTTCGCGATGATCATAAAATCAGAAAGACGCTGCCCTTCGAACTGGAAACGGTGATACCTCTGCCCAAAGCGGAAATGGCCAGCGACTATCTTAAACAGGGGGAAGGACGGCTGCTGGCGGCGGTAACGGCTAAAAAAAATCTCCATGAATTGGTTGGAATAATAGAAAGCGCTCTGGCGGCGGATGTCGCCGTAGTTGATGTATCGTTGGGCGCGCTTGCTTATTCGGTGATGGAAAAAACTGCCGCGGATGAATCCGCGCTGTTGTTGAATATCGGCGCGCGCGACACCGAGGCATGTTTCTATGAGGACGGCGAGATTGCCCAGATGCGTTTATATGCTTTCGGCGGCGAAATTCTTGCCGGCGCGCTGGCAAGGGGAAAAAAGATGCACCCGGAACAAGCCTTGTCTTTCCTGCAGAGCGCGTCTCACGCCGAGGCGGGTGAAGATGTATCTCAGGCCTGCAGGGATTTTTGCCGTGAGATAAGAAGCACCGTGGAAATCATGAAATTAAACGGGACTTTGAAAAAAGAAATTTCCCGTGTCACGCTGACCGGCGGCGCGGTGTTTCCCCTGGTGATCAGGGAATTGGAAAGCTGTTTTTCCGTGCCGGTGGAAATCTTGGATCTCGCGGCGTTAGTTAAAACGGAAATCGGTCTGAACATCAAGGAAAAATATCATCCGCAAATCATGAACGCGGCGCTGGCGGCGGCGCTGAGACTGGTTTCGCAAAAACGCGGTTTTAATTTCCGCAAGGGCGAATTCGCCCCCCGCGGCGCGCGCTTTGACGCAGGCAAAGGGCTGCGCCGGGCGGCAATTGTCGCGCTCATCATCATTTTTATGGGCGCCGCAAATTTAATCGGAGGATGGGCGTTGCAGGCCTATCGCGCCGGCGCGATTAAAAAACAGATTGCGCTTATTTTTAAGAAAAATTATCCCGAAGCCCAGGCGATGGTAGACCCGTTGCAGCAATTGAAAACCAAGCTTGTCGCGGAGAGGAAAGCTTTTGGTTTGTACGGCGCGGGACAGGGGGCAAAAGTGGTGGATATTCTAAAAGAGATATCAGCGCTGATGCCCGCCGGGGCGGGGATTGTTTTGACGGATTTCAGCTGTGAAAACGGTATCGTGACGCTCAGCGGTCAGGCGCAGAACATGGACGCTGTTTCCGCGGCGAAAAACGGATTGCTGAAATCGCGCTATTTTCAGGATGTGGACATTGCCTCGAGCAGTCTGGCCAAGGATGGCGATAAGGTTCAGTTCAGCATGAGGATAGAGCTCAAATGATAAAAGACTTCTGGAGCAAACTGGATAAAAAGCAGCGCTACATGGTGGCCGCGGCGATTGTCGTGGTAGCACTGGCGCTGGTTTTGGAGCTGGTTATCTTTCCGATTGGCGAAGCCATGGCGAAGGTCAAACGTTACGTTGCCGCAAATGAGGTAAAACTAGCCGAGATGATGAAGATTGACGCGGAATTTGCCCGCCACAGAAATATGCTGGCTTCGGTAAATCAGGTTATATCCGCCCGCGGAACAAATTTCAGTTTATTTTCCTATTTGGAAAAAAAGGCGGCGGAAGCGCGCGTTAAGGGCAACATCAAACAGATGAGCGCTTCCCGCGGCACGCAAACCGCTTCTTTTGAAGAAGCGCTGGTTGATCTGCGTCTGGAGAAAATAACCATCAAGCAATTGACGGAATTTTTGTATCTTATAGAATCTCCGGACGAACTGGTAAAAATTAAAAAAATTACCGTAAATAAAATGAAAGACAGCCCGGAATATTTAAGCGCGCAAATGCAGGTTTCCTCTATCGTTTTGTTTCAACAGCATCGGGGAGGAAGCTAGCGCCATGAAGTTTTTCCGCAGCAGAGCCCTCTGGTTTACTATATATGGAATCATCATCACGATTTTGTTTCTGTACCTTCTTTTTCCCGGTCATCTTTTAAAAAGCAGGCTGGAGAGCGCGGCAAGCCTGGCCGGGTTTAACCTTAAATCTTCTTCGCTGCATGCTTCTTTTCCCCTGGGCATTAAATTGAAAAACGTGACACTGGAAAATGACTCCCTGGCATCCGGGCCGCTTTTTCAGGGGGAAACGCTTAACGTGCAGTATTCGTGGCAGAACTTGCTGGATAAAAATACCCATCTGGGTTTGCGCGGCAGCGCTTATAACGGCAGCTTTAAGGGAAGCATTGCCGTGCCTTCTCTGGAAAGATTCTATCCCCCGGCGCGGGCAAATCTTGATTTTGAAAGCATTGATTTGCAAAAAGTTAGACTGATCAGAAATAAGCTTGGCAGAGAAATATCCGGCAGGGCCAAAGGATCGCTGAATTATAAGACGGACGCGGGCGGGAAAATAGCGGATGGTGCCGTAAATATCTCTATTTCCGCCGGTTCGTATCCGCTGGTCGAGCCCTTTTTGGGCATCGAAAAAATTGATTTTGAAATAGGCCAGATTCAGGCCGTTTTTAAAGACGGGAGCATTGTTCTGGAGAAGGTCGAAATTTTTGGCGGCAGGGTAAATTGTCTGCTTGCCGGAGAAATTATCCCCGCGGATAATTTTACTCAAAGCAGGCTTAATTTAAGGGGGACCATTGAGGTGGCCGGCAAGGATAAAATAAAAATGCAGGTTACCATCGGCGGAACGCTGGCCAATCCTGTTTTTAAATATATTTAATAAGAGAAGTTATGCTCAATAAAATTGAACAGCTTTTTAATGAGTGGATAAGCCGCGCCGGCGATTTTTTGCCGTCTCAATACCTTGATTCGGCCAGACTGCGCGCGGCGGCGGTGATTTTGGCGATAACTGTTTTATCTTATCAGGGCGTGAGTCTCTTTTATAAGGTTGTCGGTTTTATGGTAACGGGAAAAACAATCGCCGTGGGCGCGACATACGCGCAGCGTCCCCCGGAAGAAGCGGCTGGAGAGCCAGTGGAGCGATACGCGGTGATTACCGAGCGCAATCTGTTTCAGACAACGATGCGCGAAACAGGGGGCGCGGGCGGCGGGGTATTTGCCGCCGGCGAGGAAATTGCGGAATTCGATTTAAAGGGCACAATCGCGGGCACGGGATCTTTCGGCTATATCATCATCGAGGAGAGAGCAAGCAAGAAACAGCGTCTTTATCGCATCGGCGACATGATCGGCTCTTCCAAGCTGGTAGGCATTTCGCGCAACACGGCAACGATTAACCGGGGCGGCAGAGACGTGATGCTGAGAATAAAACAGACACCGGAGGAGCCTCTTTTATCCTCGCCGCGAGCAGCCAGAGAAAGCGTCAGCCGTCCGCAGATAGCGGTCAGCAGAAGAGAGGTCACGGAAAGATTGCAGGACCTGCAATCCATCATGACCAATGCCCAGGTGCGGCCATATTTTGAAGGCGGCGCGCAGCAGGGATTTATTATCTCCAATATCAAGCCGGACAGTCTTTATCAGAAACTCGGCCTGCAAAACGGCGACATCATCATAGATGTAAACAGCAAGCCTATGCAAAGCGCTGACGATGTGCTCCAACTGGTCAACCTGATGCAGACGGGGCAGAATATCGTGCTTAATCTGAAAAGGCAGGGCAGAGAAGAAACCATTAATTATTCTTTTCACTAAGATGCGCGCAAAGAGAGGAAAGCAAAAATGTACGCTGAATATTTCGGTTTGAAAGAAAACCCTTTCAGCTTATCGCCGGAACCTCGTTATTTGTTCATGAGTGAGCATCATCGCGACGCCCTGAATTGCCTCATCTACGGCATTAAGGAAAAAAAGGGTTTTGTGCTGCTTTCCGGCGGCATCGGCCTGGGCAAGACCACCATCTGCCGCAGCCTGCTCAATTCTCTGGATGATTCGGTGGAAACGGCGCTCATTTTCAATACCGCCGTTTCCGAAATGGATTTGCTCGAAACGGTGCTGACCGAATTCGGCATCAGGGTCAGAAAAGACGCCAAAACCAAAAAGGCCTATATCGATGCGCTAAACAGGTTTTTGCTGAAAAATTACGGCGCCGGGAAAACGGCGGTGCTTTTGATTGACGAGGCGCAAAACCTGTCCTACGGTGTTTTGGAGCAGCTGCGGATGCTTTCTAATCTGGAAACGGAACAGGAAAAACTTCTGCAGATAATCCTGATTGGACAGCCGGAGCTGAAAGCAACGCTCGCGCAACCCGCGCTGCGGCAACTCAACGAGCGTATTGTCGTGCGCTATTCTTTGGAGCCTTTATCCCCGCAGGAGGTGGCCAATTATATCGATCATCGCCTGAAAGTGGCGCATGGCCCCGGGCCTCTTAAATTCACCTCTTCGGCATTAAATATCATTTATAATTTTTCGGAAGGCATACCCAGGCGCATCAACGCTTTATGCGACAGAGCGCTATTGATTGCTTATACGAAAAATGTTAGCAAAATCAGCCGTAAAATAGTGAAGCTGGCCGTCGCGGATATTGGGGCTGATTATTTTCAGAAAACAATGAACGGGTGGAGAAAAATCTGGACGCGCTTAACCGCTTAGCTTATCGCGTAATTTCTTGACCAACAGGATATTATGAGTTACATAAACGACGCTTTACGCCGGTTGCAAAAAGAAAAAGGATCGCCCTACGAGGCCTACGGCCACATTGTGGGCGCCTCCGTGAAAAAACCACGTCGTTATCCGAGATGGATAATGTTGGCCGGGATATTGGTTTTGGTTTGTTCGGCCGCCGCGGCGGTTTTGTACCTGAACATTCTGGATGGTAGAAGGGTCGAGGGTGTTCCGCATGAGGTTGTCGCGCCCGCCGCGCCGCAGGCTGCTTTGGAAATTAAAGAAGAGATTGTAACACCGCCGCCTGCCACCGCGCCGCAGCAGATTAAAAAACAAACCGGCGATACCGCGGTTATTTACAGGCAGGCGCTTAAGCGACATCGAGAAGGAAAATTGGCCGAAGCCAAAAAGCTTTACCGCCGTGTTGTCGATATTGACGCGAAAAACATCTCGGCGCTGAATAACCTGGGCGTGCTTTACATGGAGGAGAGAAATTACGCAAAGGCGATAAAATATTTCCACGACGCCCTAAATGTTAACAGCAAATATGTTGATGCTCACTACAACCTGGCCTGTGTTTACGCGCAAAAAAAGGATAAAGACCGCAGTTTATTTTATCTGAAAAACGCGATTGAGTTTAACCCGCGGGCCAGAAGCTGGGCAAGGGAAGATGGCGATCTGAAATTTCTGCATGCATTGCCGGAATTTGTTAGTTTAACCAGGGAGCAGGATAAACTGCCATGAGTCATTGTAGGCTTAACAGAAAAATTATCCTTTATTTGTGTTTGCCGCTGGCTTTGTCAGTAATTTGCCTTAACGGAAATTTTGCCCGGGCGGCCAGATTGGCTGATATGGAGGAAAAATCTCCGGCTACGGTTGAAGAACAGTTGCCGCCGCAAACGACCACGCCGCCTGAGCCTCCTGCCCCCCAAACCGTTTATCCCGCACCGGAAGCGCCGATTCCCGCTCCGCCAAAGGTTGCCGAACCGGAGAAAAAAGCTTCCTCCGAACAAAAGACCGTGCAAGCGGCGCCGGAAAAACAGGCAACGTCGGAAGAGACCGTCAAACCCGCCACGCCGGCGGCAAAAACAAAAACGGCGGCAAAGCCAAAAAGAACGCCCGAAGAGAAATACGTGACGATTGATTTTGACAACGTCGATATCACCGTTTTTATAAAATTTATCAGCGAGCTTACCGGGCAGAATTTCATCATCGACGACAGAGTCAAGGGCAAGGCCACGATTATTTCTCCCAAGAAAATTCCGATCAAGGATGTCTACAAGGTTTTCCTGTCTGTTCTTGAGGTGAACGGTTTTGCCACCGTGCCCGTGGGTGACATGGTGAAAATTGTCCCTGCCGTTTCCGCGCGGGAAAAAAGTCTGGAAACATTTTTAAGCAAAGAAGCGAAATCACCGGATGACCGGATGGTCACGCAGATTATCTCGCTGGAGCGTGCCAATCCTGACGAAGTAAAAAGGGTGTTGGATCCGATTGTTCCCAAAACCAGCTCCGTGCTTTCTTATCCGCCGGCGGGCATGTTAATTATCACTGATTATCTCTCCAATGTAAAACGCCTGCAGGATATCGTGGCGGCGCTGGACGTGGAAGGGGCCGGAGACCAGATTTCCTACATTCCGCTGCGCAACGCTTCCGCCTCGGAGGTGACCAAATCTCTTTCGGCGATTTATCAGCAGCGCCGCCCGACGGCCACGCCCATCAGAATTGTTCCTGACGCCCGAACAAACTCGATCATCTTGCTGGCCAGTGTCGCGGAAACGGAAAGCCTGCGCCGCCTGATTGAACTGATGGATAAGGATCTGCCGCGCGATGAATCCAATATTCAGGTTTACCGCCTGCAATACAGTGTGGCCGAAGATTTGGCCAAGGTGCTCACCAGCATCGTGAAGGAAACGTCGGCCACGGCCACGCCCACCGCGGGCGGAGCCGCGCGCCCGACCACGGCCGTTCTTTCCAAAAATATTCAGGTCGTTCCCGATAAGGCCACCAACACGCTCATTATCATGGCCGAGCGCGAGGATTATAAGGTGCTCGAAGGCATCATCAAACAGCTCGATGTTTCGCGGCCTATGGTTTACATCGAAGCCTTGATTATGGAAGTCAACGCCAATAAGGATTTCAAGCTGGGGGTCGAGTGGCGCGGGGCGAAAGACACCGGCAAGATAGCGGGGACAGACGCAGGCGAAGCGGGTGTGTTTATCGGATCCGGCGGTGCAGGAACAACAGGAAGTCCCGGCGGGTATAGTATTATACCCGATCTGATTATTGATACAACAACCTCTCTTGTTTCAGCAAATTTCCCGGCAGGGTTTGCCATGGGCATTCTGGGTGCGGGAATAAAAATCGGCGATGTTATTTTCCCAACGATCGGCGCGGTTGTTCAGGCTTATAAAACAGATTCTGAGGTATCCATCCTTTCCACGCCGCAGATTATGACGCTCAATAACGAAGAGGCGGAAATCAATGTTGGCTCTAATGTTCCCTATATCACCCGTCAGGAAACGCCATCTACTGCTTCAGCTAATACATTGAATTACAACCAGTATGATTATCGCGATGTCGGTGTTCTGTTGAATATTACACCGAATATTAATGAGGGAAACTTTATTCGCCTTAAGATCTCTCAGCAGGTAACAAAGGTTGTATCTACAGGCGCCAAAGAGGTATCCACACCAACAACCTTGAAAAGAACAATAAAGACCTCTGTTGTAGTTAAAGACAGAGAAACCATTGTTATCGGCGGCCTGATCGGCGACAGTACGCAGACATCAAATTATCGTGTTCCTATCTTAGGAGACATTCCGATTCTGGGCTGGCTTTTCAAAACAAGGTCCACGGGCAGGGAGAAAACCAATTTATATGTTTTCATCACGCCGCACATTGTCCGCACGCAGGAAGACGCCAGCGCCTTGTATAAAGAAAAGAAAGATTCTATGGGTCGCGTTGAAGAAGGAGTCATCAAGCTGGACGAGAAAAAACCTGCCGCCGCTCCGCAGAGCAAGCCCCTGCCTGCCGCAGAGGAAATTCCGGATAAATCCTGATCCGGAGGTAATCCTCTATGTCTAAAATACACACGGCTCTGAAAACTCAAAGCAAAGGCAGAAAAGACACAGGCGCGTCGCAGAGCGCCCCCGTTCTATCGCTGGAGGCAAAGCTGATGCTGGCGGGAGTGAGCGCCGAAGCGCTGGCAGAGGCGCGCCAGGCCCAGGCTAAAAACGGTTCCGGATTCTTTGAGCATCTGCTGCGCAAAAAAGCGATAGCCGAGGCTGACCTGCTCAAGATTCTGGCCGCGCATTTCGGCCTTTCCGTCCTTACCGAACTGCCGGTGGAAAATATCGACATCGGGTTCACCCAAAACATCTCCATTCAATATCTGAAAAAATACAAGATGGTGCCGCTTATCAGCTCCGCGGCTGCGCTCATTGCCGTGAACGATCCGGCAAACTTCCAGCCCATAGATGATTTGCGCAAATTGCTGCAAAGGCCGGAGGCGGAAATCGTGCTCGCGCCGCAGGAGGCGATTATGGCGGCGATCAATATGGCCTATGACATGAAGCGCGCTTCCGCCAAAGATTACTTTGAGGAAATGAACGAGTCTTCCGCCGACGAGCTCATTTCCGAAATAGACGAAGCGGCGGATCTGCTCGATGAGGTGAATGACGCCCCGATTATTAAACTGGTCAATCTTATCGTCTCCGGAGCGATTAAAGACCGCGCCAGCGATATTCACGTCGAGCCTTATTCGGCCAATTTGAAAATCCGCTACCGCATTGACGGCGTATTATACGATATTATGAGTATGCCGCGGCGCATTCAGTCGCCGCTGGTCTCGCGCATTAAAATCATGGCCAAGCTGAACATCGCGGAAAAGCGCCTACCGCAGGACGGGCGAATTGAAATAAGAATCGCCGATCGCTTGATTGATATCCGCGTGTCCATTATTCCTACGGCTTTCGGCGAGCGCGTTGTCCTGCGCCTGTTGGACAAATCGGCCAATATCCTGAAGCTTGCCGATCTGGGCATGCATGACGAGCGCATCAGCCTGCTCAACCGTCTGATTAAATCACCGTACGGCATTATTCTGGTTACCGGCCCCACGGGCAGCGGCAAAACAACGACGCTTTACGCGGCGCTTTCCACGATCAATCGTCCCGAAATAAACATCATCACCATTGAAGACCCGATCGAGTATCAGATCGACGGCGTGGGGCAGATTCAGGTGAACCCCAAAATTGACTTGACTTTTGCCGCGGGGCTTCGCTCCATTGTGCGCCAGGATCCGGATGTTATTCTCATCGGAGAAATCCGCGACCGCGAAACGGCGGAAATCGCCATCCAGTCCTCGCTGACCGGCCATCTGGTTTTTTCCACGCTGCATACCAATGACGCGGCCAGCGCTGTTACGCGCCTGATCGATATGGGCATCGAGCCTTTTCTGGTGACTTCGTCCGTCATCGCCATTATCGCCCAGCGCCTCGTGCGCGTGCTTTGCCCGCACTGTAAGGAAGTTTACGTGCCGGACAGGGAATCTCTGGCAAATCTGGGTTTGGATAAATCAGTATTAAAAGACCATACCTTTTACCGCAAAAAGGGCTGCAACCTGTGCATGCAGACCGGTTTTCGTGGCCGGACGGCAATTTTTGAAATCATGACGGTTGATGATGATATCAAGAAACTTGTTTTGAAAACCTCGGATGCCAACCAGATCAACGATCTGGCCATTAAGCGCGGCATGATTACGCTGCAGAAAGACGGCATACAAAAAGTGCTGAAAGGAATCACGACGGCGGAAGAAGTGCTGCGCGTCACCCGGACCATCAAACGCGCCGAAGATGTCGATGATATAATCATAGATACCTGATGACAAATTCAACGCCTGAAAAAATAGAGTTTTACAAAATGAGCGGCAGTGGCAATGATTTTATTGTCATTGATAACATGGATTTGTCGCTGAGCGTTGGTGATTTGTCATCCTTTGCCCGCAAAATCTGTCAGAGAAAAATTTCCGTCGGCGCCGACGGCCTGGTTTTGATCGAACCTTCCGCGCGTGCCGATTTTAGGTGGCGCTTTTACAATTCCGATGGTTCCCTGGCCGAGATGTGCGGCAACGCCGCCCGTTGCGTGGCGCGCCTGGCGCATCTTAAAGGAATTGCCGGCACAAAATTATCTTTTGAAACCATGGCCGGCATTATCCATGCGGAAATTGAAAATGATGTGCCCAAAGTTAAATTAACCGATCCATCCACGGTTAGCGTCGATCAAAAAATAGTTATTGATGGCCGGGAATTCGCGCTGGATATTGTGGATACGGGAGTCCCCCATGCCGTCAACTTCGTCCCCGATGTGGCATCGCTCGATGTTTTTAGCTGGGGGCGCAAGATTCGGTATCATGAACGGTTTCAACCCAAAGGAACGAATGTAAATTATGCCGCGGTACTTGACCGGCGCACGCTGAAAGTGCGCACCTACGAGCGTGGAGTGGAAAATGAGACGTTCGCCTGCGGCACGGGCGCGGTGGCCGCCGTTTTGGCCGCGGCGCAAAGGAATCTGGTTGATTCACCCGCTGATGCGCTTGTGCAAAGCGGTGACACACTAAGAATCTATTTTACGCGTCAAAAAGAGTCTTTCAGAGAAATTTACCTTGAAGGCCGCGTAAAAATAGTTTATCAGGGTTATCTTTTTGAGGAAGCGTACAAATAAGGACGTTATTCTGAATACCTGAATATTTCAGGCCATTGCTTATTGTAGGTTTTCTTTCTGAAATTTACATTCTGTAATTTATTGGAGGTTAAATTTGCAGACAGCCGATCGTTTAAAAAAAATACCGCCCTATCTTTTTATGGAACTAAGGAAAAAAATAAACAAGGCCAAGGCCGAGGGCGTGGATGTGATTTCGCTGGCTATCGGCGATCCGGTGGAAGCAACGCCCGATACAGTGATTGATGAACTGTGCCGGGCGGCACATGAGCCTATAAATCATCGTTATCCCATTGACGAAGAAAAGGGCATGCTGGCTTTCCGCAAAGAGGTGGCGCGCTGGTATGCTGATCGCTACGGCGTTTCTCTTGACCCCGAAACGGAAATCCTGGGGCTTATCGGCTCCAAGGAGGGCTGTCATCATTTTGTTTTGGCGCGCGTGAACCCGGGCGACATTGTTTTGATGACCGATCCCGGCTATCCGGCTTATCGCTCGAGCATCCTGATGGGCGAAGGGATTCCTCATAACGTTCCTATCTTGCCGCAGCATAATTATCTGCCGGTTTTGGAAGATATCCCCACGGATATCGCGAAAAAAGCATCCGCGATGTTTCTCAATTACCCGAACAACCCCACCGGCGCCTGTGCCACGTTGGATTTTCTAAATAAGCTTGTAGCTTTCGCGCGCGAATTTGACATCGCCGTTTGTTATGACAATCCCTACGGCGAGATTGTCTTTGAAGGGCAAAAGCGTTTAAGTTTTCTGCAGGCCAAAGGAGCAAAAGACGTGGGTGTCGAGCTGAATTCTCTTTCCAAGCCCTTCAATATGTGCGGCTGGCGCCTGGGTATGGCTTGCGGTAATCCGGATTTGATCGCGGGCATCAGCAAGGTTAAGGAGAACACGGATTCCGGAATTTTCAACGCCATCCAGTACGCGGGCATCGCGGCGCTCAAAAACGAAGCCGGTTTTGTGGACAAGATGCTCGGCATTTATGCGCGTCGCCGCGCGCTGGTTTTACAGACGCTGAAAAAAATAGGCATTGAATTCAATGCGCCGCGCGGCACTTTCTACCTGTGGGTGCCCGTGCCGAAAGGAATGACTTCGCTGGAATTCACCAATCGTTTATTTGACAAAACGGCGGTGGTTGTCGCCGCCGGCACGGCCTACGGCCAGTACGGCGAAGGATTTGTGCGCTTCTCTCTGACCGTGCCGGATGACCGTCTGCAGGAAGCGATGCGACGAATCGAAAAAGAGTTTAAATAATAATACCGGAAAAGGCCTGTATGCAGCGTTGCGCTGCATCCTCTGTCCGTTGCGGTGTATCAAAAGATACGCCTCACTCCATCGGGTTTTGCGCGCCTTGCTTCCAAGGCCTTTTGCAGCGTTATTGAAGGAATCTGTTAAATGGAAATGGGCATTCTGGGCCTTCCGCAAAGCGGGAAGAGCGCCTTGTTTGAAATAATGACCGGAGTGAAAGGCGGGCAGCACAATGAGCCGGTAGTGCGGGGGCAGGCGTCCGTGCCTGATGAACGTTTTGATAAACTGGTCGAAATTTATAAACCGGCAAAGATAACTCCCGCCAAGGTTCCCTTTGTTGACGTGCATGTTGTGGGAGAAAAACCATGGGAGGCTGTCCGTCAGCATTTAAGCGGCGCCGACGGAATTTTGCATGTGGTGGACGGGTTTTCCCTGCCTGATGTTTCGTTGACGCTGGACGCTTACCGTAAACTTGCCGATGAACTTATTCTTTCCGATCTGATTATTATCGAAAAAAAGATGGAACGAACGGCAAAGTTGCCCAAAAAAGCCGTTTCTCCGCAGGAGGCAGCGCAAAACGAACTCCTGCCGCGGCTTAAAGGTTGTCTGGAAGCGGGCAAGCCGCTGCGCGCGCTCGGGTTAACGGCGGCAGAGGAATTTTTACTGCGCAGTTTTTCTTTCTGGACGATCAAGCCGGAACTTGTTGTTGTCAACGTGGCGGAAGATAATCTTTCCTTTGCCGATTTATTCGCGCAGGAGGCAAAATTATCCGCGCCGGTGATGGGCATCTGCTGTAAAATTGAAGCTGAGCTGGCTTCTCTGGAGGCAGCGGAACGGAAGGAATTTTTATCTTCTCTGGGCATCGTCGAGCCCGCTTTCGGTCGAATTATCCGCGCGTCTTTTTCGCTTTTAGGGCGTATTTGTTTTTTCACCGTCGGCGAGGACGAAGTAAAGGCGTGGGTAATACCTCAGGGCACAAAAGCCCCGAAAGCCGCCGGAGCCATCCATAATGATTTCGAACGCGGTTTCATCAAGGCCGAGGTCATGCATTATGACGATTTTGTCGCGCACGGCGCGTCCGCCGCGCAGGTGAAATCCGCCGGTCGCCTGCATCTGGAGGGCAAGGATTACATCGTGCAGGACGGCGATATCATCAATTTCCGGTTCAATGTTTAATTGTTTGTGCGTTTCAGTACTTTAATTTTACATCCTCCTGAAAGGATTTCCGATAAAAATGAGTAAAAAAATAATCTTTCCCGTGCTTAAACGCTTTTTTTATCCGCAGCATTTATTTCGGGTGATTAAACTGCAGATCGGCAGAAAAAAGCAGAAACGCGCTTTTGACGACGCCCAGCTTAAATTATTTTCCAAGTTGCTGCCCGGCGATTTCCTGCATTATGGCTACTTTGAAGACACGCAGACAAAGCCGGAAGACATATCGCTTAATGATATTTACCGGGCGCAGGAAAATTACGGCTGGCAGATTGTGAATCTCATTGACGACTATGAGCAGCCAGCGCTGGATATCGGCTGCGGCATGGGTGGGTTAATTGCCCTTATGCAGAAGAAAGGGATTAAAGTGACGGCTCTTACACCCGACAAAAACCAGGCAAAGCATATCAGAGAAAAATACCTTGGCGTCGAATTGCTGGAGTGCCGCTTTGAAGATATGAAGGCTGATGATTTTTCCTCTTCCTTCGGCACGGTCATTACTTCGGAATCGCTGCAGTATCTAAAGCTTGATCAGTCTTTGCCGATTATCGATAAAATACTCCAGAAAAACGGAAAATGGATCGTCTGTGATTATTTCAAAACAGGCGCCAGGGGAGGCAAATCGGGACACAACTGGGAGATTTTTACGGATAAATTGGCAAAATACGGTTTCGAGATTACTTCCGAGCGAGATATCACTCCTCACATTATGCCGACCATACGATACGTCGACATGCTCTCAACAAAAATAGGGTTGCCGGTAAAAGACTTTGTCCTGGAAAAGCTAAAGGTAAAAGCCCCAGGTCTGTATTACGCGCTGCAGGGGGCGCTGCCGGAGATAGAAGCAAAAATCAAAAAGAATACCGACAAAACAGACCCGGATATCTTCGCCGCGAACAAACGCTATATGCTTTTGGTTATAGAAAGAAAATAAATAATCGCTGATTACCATAGTGGCTTGCTTTCTCTGTCCGATTTAGTTTCCGCTTTATTATTTCATCGCTAAAATTGCCGTCATCTTTAGCTTATTAAGAAAAACTGTGGCCTGCCCCAGCCAGCCACAGCCACAAAAGCGTGGCATGTCACACTTTTAGCTTATATGAACTTTTTTTCTTCACGCTTAAAGAATTGATATTATTAATAATTAATTTTAATTGCGTATCAACTATTTTGGCATGTGTTTTGTAGTAAAAAGCTCCTTAAGTAAGATTGATTTTATAAGGACCTCGATGAAAATCGTCATTCAGTGACTTTATTTAACGCTTTAATGACACGGATAAATTAACAAGCCGTGTTGTTATATGAAGCAGTAGCAGACGGTAAAAAGTAGTTTTTTTAAATTCATCTTTTTAAGGAGGGAAGGATTTATGAAGGTTTTAAAAGCGTTATTGTCGTTAATCTTCACCATGTTGCTGACAATCAGTCTGGCCCATGCGGTGGAAATCGGTCCAAACCCGACATCCACCCTGCTCAACGGTGACGGGCCTTTCTCGGTGTCATCCAGCAGCGTTTCTAGTCTTGCGTGCGGTACTGGTTGTGCCGGGGGGACAGTCTATTACCCGACCACGGCCGGACAGTATGGCGTAATCGCGGTTTGTCCGGGATTTACCGGAACAAGCTCCTCGATTGCCTGGTTTGCCCGCAGACTGGCCACCCATGGGTTTGTGACCATTGCCATGAACACAATCACCACGTTGGATTATCCCTCGAGCCGCGCCACGCAGTTGGCGGCGACACTCAGGTATCTGATTAATTCGTCAAGCAGCACGATTCGTTCCCGCATCCGCACGGCGGACCGCGGCGTAGCGGGTCATTCCATGGGCGGCGGCGGTACCTTGATTGCTTCCGCGAATGATTCCACTTTACGCGTCGGCATTCCGATGACGCCGTGGAACACCTACACCAGCTTCTCCTCGGTGCGCGTGCCGCAGATGATTTTCGGCGCGGATGGTGATACGATTGCTCCTTATGCTTCACACGCGCGTCCGTTCTACAACAGTCTTATTTATCCTGAAAAGGCCTATGCCTTGTTGAATAATGCGACGCATTTCACGCCGAACAGCACGGATGAGCGCATTGGCCGTTATGGCGTGGCCTTTGCCAAACGGTTTGTGGACGGTGATACCCGCTACAATGAATTTTTATGCGGAGCGTCACATACCGCGTATGCGACTAGCTTGCGGTTTGATACTTACCTGAGCACTTGCCCGTACTAAAAGCGCTGATGAGGGGGTAAAGTTAGAACGCGCCGGGATTTATCCCGGCGCGTTTTGATTGTCACAGAACAATTAATTGATTATACAGACTAGCAATAATATAATTCATCGCGAAGGGGTCACGGGGAAATGAAAATAAAAGAAATAATGAACAAGAAGCCGAAACTGACCTGGGTGGTTCTGGTCCTGCTGATTGCCGCTGGAACGGCGGGATATTTCCTGCGCGAAGACCCCACAATGAAGCAGTATAAAAGCGTTGCCCGGCATATTTTGTCCACACATCATGCGAGTGACCAACCAGCAGGAATTTTAAGCGCCTGTGGGACGCCGGATTGCAAGGAAGTTGTCTCCGCCGCTCTCGAGAAAGAAGGGCAAAGCGAAGAAACCGGCAAAAAAGAAGAAATCTACACCATGTTTCAGGCCGATGAGCACGGCAATCTGGTATTGAATGAAACCACGCGCCTCAACATTGAAAAGTTATACGCGCTTAATACGCCGGAGGAACTGGATGAAAAAATGAAAAAATTGTCCTCTGTCCTGCCGGATGCTGCCCATCGTCAGGTGGCTAATTTGATTGACTACTTTGATAAATACACAAGAGAAATCCAGGAAATCTACCCGCCGGATGTGGCGCCGGAAACCGTGGAAGAAATTCTTGTTCAGCTCAAGGTGATGCATGACTTGCGTAAGATGCATTTTGGCGCTGATGTGGCCCGGGCTTTTTATGCTGATGAGGAAAAAATGAGCCTGCAGCTGATTTATCTGATGGCTATAGAAAAAGATAAAAGTTTATCTTTAGGTGAAAAAGCCGAAAGGGCGCAGCAGCTTTTGAAAAACAGTCCGGAGCTTGCCGCCGCGTACGATCCGGACCGGAAATAAAAAATAATGTTTTAATCTTACTGATTATTGAGACTTACTTTGAAAATATCTTTAGTTGGCTTGTCGCTTATAAACTTGTGCGCGTCTTGGAGTTGTTTGATTTAAAATATCATTTCTTCCCTTCATTTAGTGATTAATTTCAATTTTCTTGACTCAACGGTATCTTCTTTTTATAATTAAAAAACATGTTTTCTCGATAATAGAGAGTATCAAACAACGTGTTAATTGATTATGACGTTTCTCTCCAAGAAGGAAAATGTCAAAAGAAGACCGAAATAGTAAAGATATAGCCAAAAACGGGCAACCTGATCAGAGCATTTTAATCTCAGCGCTGCAGGCGTCGCTGAAAAGGTACGAAACGATCCTGGATGACCTGGATGTTTACATGGGAGAGACGGATCTGGAAGGAAATATAACGTTTGTCAATGATGCGGGCTGCAGGATGATGGAATTGTCGCGAAGAAGATTATTAGGCCTGCACTATAAGAATTGGACGGAACCGCAGACCACAGAGAGAATTAGGCAAATTTATGAAAAAATACACAAAACCGGCATTCCCGAAAAAAACATTATTTTCGAAGCAATAGATAAACATGGCCGGCGAAGGATAATCGATCAATCCATCTCTGTTATCCGTAACGCGCAAGGAGAGATTACTGGCTTCCGTAATGTGGCGCTTGACATTACAGAAAGAAAAGAAGCGGAAAGCAAATTGGCTGAACACCGGACCAGGCTGGAAGCGATTTTCAGCAGCGTGAAGGATGCCATCATAACCGTTAACCCCCAGTTGCAGGTTATTGAAGCCAATAAAACCACAGAGTCAATTTGCGGCCTTGCCCTGCAGGAAATAGAAGGTAAGGAATTTCCGGCCTGCCAGGAAAATTGTAGCAGAGCATGCCTGGCGGTGCTTACAGAAACCATCGTCAACAAAAGCGCGGTCAGGGAGCGTCGGATAGAATGTTTGCACAGAAAGCACCCCGCACAAGTGGTCAGCTTATCGTCTTCGCCCCTTCTGGGGCCAGAAGGCAATTTTATGGGGGCTGTCTTGGTTATTCGCGACATCACGCTTCTCAATAGCATGGAACGAGAATTGATGGAGAGGAATCAGTTCCAGAATATTATCGGCAGAAGCAAAGCCATGCAAAATATTTACGGTCTTTTGGAAGAATTAGCGGACATCGATACAACGGTTCTGATTATCGGGGAGTCGGGCACAGGGAAAGAACTTGTCGCCAGGGCGCTGCACTATAGCGGCAGCCGGGCTTTAAAGCCTTTTGTCACTGTTAATTGTTCCGCGCTTGCGGAAAGTTTGCTGGAAAGCGAGCTCTTTGGGCATGTGAAGGGAGCGTTTACCGGAGCCATCAAGGATAAACAGGGTCGTTTTCAGATGGCAGATGGAGGAACGATTTTGTTGGATGAGATCGGCGATATTTCGCCGTTAATTCAACTGAAACTGCTTCGTGTCTTGCAGGAGAAAGAATTTGAAAGAGTGGGTGAAGCGCATCCTCAGAAAGTAGATGTTCGCGTCATTGCCAGCACCAATAAAGATCTCAAAGAAAAAGTGAATAAAGGTGAATTCCGGCCGGATCTTTATTATCGCCTTAAAGTTGTGGAGGTTGCCCTGCCGCCTTTAAGAGAAAGGCTTGAGGATCTGCCTGTTTTGATCGATCATTTCCTGAAGTTATTTAACACCAGATTAAAAAAGAAGGTTGAAGGAGTATCAAACGAGGTATTAAGTGTTTTTATGAATTATAACTGGCCTGGCAACGTGCGGGAATTGGAACATGTTATCGAGCATGCTTTTGTTCTCTGTCATGGAGCAACAATCACCATGCATCATTTGCCGGAGGATTTAAGGAACTATTCCGGTAGCGGTAAAAAAATTACTTACAAAGGTCAAATAAATAAGCGTTTTGAGGACGAAGAAATTGTAGCCGCATTGAAGAAAACCGGCGGTAATAAAGCAAAAGCGGCGCAATTATTGGGTATATCCCGCCAGACAATTTATCGCAGAATCAACGCCAAATAATTTAAAGTCAATGAACATCTGTAACATGCCACATTTGTGTGACGTTACATTAGTGTCTATTGTTACATAGATTAATGCTATTTCTCACCGCTACAAAAATTATTTTTCTCATTAATCAGCTAGTTAGCAACATTTCTTTTTTTAGGCATAAGTTATGCGTTTAATTTAACAGTTTAAGTCAATAGCGGGTATCGGAAAACCCAAAATTGACTGGAGAAATGCTTGTGCGCCAGGTCTGAATTCAGCGTATCTGGCGTGCCGAAATGAAGTTGCGGTAAGAAGTAGAAGCGTTTTTTAAAAAATCGGTTTTTTTAAGGAGGGAAGGTTTATGAAGGGTTTAAAAGCGTTATTGTCTTTCATTTTCACCATGCTGATGGTTGTCAGCCTGGCTTATGCGGTGGAAATCGGGCCCGATCCTACGTCTGCAGCGCTCAACAGTGATGGGCCTTTTGCGGTATCATCCAGCAGTATTTCCAGTAGCACGTGCGGCAGTGGTTGTGCCGGTGGCACGGTCTATTATCCGAACACTTCCGGTCAGTATGCGGTCGTTGCCGTTTGCCCTGGCTTTACCAACACAAGCTCGGCGATTTCCTGGTTTGCCCGCAGGCTTGCTACCCACGGCTTTGTGACGATTGCCATGAACACAAATAGTATCTTTGATTTTCCGGACAGCCGCGCCACGCAATTAGCCGCTGTGCTCAAATACCTGGTTAATTCGTCAAGCAGCACCATTCGCTCCCGCATCCGCACTGCTGACCGCGGCGTGTCCGGATATTCCATGGGCGGCGGCGGTACGCTCATTGCCTCTAAAAGCGATTCGACTCTGAAAGTTGGTGTTTCTTTCGCGCCTTATAACTCAAGCACGAATTTCTCTACTGTGAGTGTGCCGCAGATTCTTCTCGGTGGCTCAAGTGATTCCATCGCGCCGGTTAGCTCTCATGCGCTTCCATTTTACAATAGCATCCCGAGCAGCACCAAGAAGGCTTTAGGTGTGTTGAGAAGCGCTTCGCATTTGACTTTTACCAGCTACGATGAACGTGCCGCCCGCTATGGTGTGGCTTTTGCCAAACGCTTTGCGGACGGTGACACTCGTTATACCCCGTTTTTGTGCGGCGCTGAACACACGGCTTACGCGACCAGCACTCGTTTCACTGATTATCGATCTAATTGCCCGTACTAAAAGCGCTGATGAGGGGGTAAAGTTAGAACGCGCCGGGATTTATCCCGGCGCGTTTTGATTGTCACAGAACAATTAATTGATTATACAGACTAGCAATAATATAATTCATCGCGAAGGGGTCACGGGGAAATGAAAATAAAAGAAATAATGAACAAGAAGCCGAAACTGACCTGGGTGGTTCTGGTCCTGCTGATTGCCGCTGGAACGGCGGGATATTTCCTGCGCGAAGACCCCACAATGAAGCAGTATAAAAGCGTTGCCCGGCATATTTTGTCCACACATCATGCGAGTGACCAACCAGCAGGAATTTTAAGCGCCTGTGGGACGCCGGATTGCAAGGAAGTTGTCTCCGCCGCTCTCGAGAAAGAAGGGCAAAGCGAAGAAACCGGCAAAAAAGAAGAAATCTACACCATGTTTCAGGCCGATGAGCACGGCAATCTGGTATTGAATGAAACCACGCGCCTCAACATTGAAAAGTTATACGCGCTTAATACGCCGGAGGAACTGGATGAAAAAATGAAAAAATTGTCCTCTGTCCTGCCGGATGCTGCCCATCGTCAGGTGGCTAATTTGATTGACTACTTTGATAAATACACAAGAGAAATCCAGGAAATCTACCCGCCGGATGTGGCGCCGGAAACCGTGGAAGAAATTCTTGTTCAGCTCAAGGTGATGCATGACTTGCGTAAGATGCATTTTGGCGCTGATGTGGCCCGGGCTTTTTATGCTGATGAGGAAAAAATGAGCCTGCAGCTGATTTATCTGATGGCTATAGAAAAAGATAAAAGTTTATCTTTAGGTGAAAAAGCCGAAAGGGCGCAGCAGCTTTTGAAAAACAGTCCGGAGCTTGCCGCCGCCTACAACCCCGACAGAAAATAAAACCCGGATAATGGACAGCATCTTGGAAAAAAAGATGCGCATATTTTGCTTTATTTTCATTCAGGAAATATAGCCACGGGCGGCGGCATTTCTTACCGGCAGAGAGATACCATCGAAATTAAAGAATATATTTTACAAAATACACCCCGGACAATAGCTCTGACCGGATGATGCAAGCCGTTAATTCTGTAAAGGAGGTGCAGTAAGCATGGTATCAAACAGGAAATTTTTCTTTCGCAGCTTAACGATTTTTTTGCTCATGGGGCTTATTTCTTTTGTTGCCGGCTGCGGCGGCGGTGGCGGATCATCACCCGCCGCCGATAATTCTTTTCGACCTGTTGTTTTTGTGCACGGATTTTCCGGCTCCGCGTCCCAGTTCGAATCACAGGCCCAACGCTTTATCGCCAACGGTTATCCCCCTGAATATCTGGCGGTTTACGAGCACGACACGGGAACCGGCGCGCCTGCCCCGGAAAATCAGACCGACGGGCTTGACGAAATTATTGATGCACTGCTTCAGGCAACAGGACAAGACCGGGTTGACTTAATTGGACATTCCCGTGGCACAAGATTATCACAGGCTTACCTGTCCACATCGGAGCGCGCCGCCAAAGTAGCACACTATGTAAATGTTGACGGTTTCCCGGCTGATGCGCTGCCCGGCGGCGTGCCGACGCTGGCGCTGTGGGCAGATGGTTGGCTACCTGCCGGGCCGCCGGCGGATCCATACGCTCGCCTGATTGTGGGCGCGACAAACGTTTATCTTTTGGATCAGTCCCATATCCAAATCTGCACATCGGCGGAATCTTTTCTGGAAATATTTAATTTTTTCAACGGCAGAAATCCGACGACAACAAATATACCGGCGGCAACCGGCAATACGGTTAAGATAGCAGGAAGAGTGCTTTACTTCCCGCAAAATGCAGGAGCAGTCGGCACTCTCGAAATTTTCAAAATTTATCCGGTAACCGCGCAGCGGATAGGCGGAGCCATCGCATCGCTTGCGATTGACAGCACAGGAAACTGGGGACCCGTTGATGTGGAAAAAGGTTCAACCTATGAATTTGCCTTCCAACACACCACCGGCTCAAAACATTACTTTTACCGCGAGCCGTTTATGACGGACAATTATTTCGTGCGCCTCAATACATCGAATCCTCTTTCGCCGACAGGACTGGGCAATTTTCTGACGAAGACAGGCAATCACACGAATATCCTTATTTCTCGCGACAAGGAAATGTGGGGGGATCAGCAAGAAGAAAACGACCTTATCCTAGTGGACGGCTGGAGCGTGTTGACCGAGCAAGCGGGAGCGCGGTTGAAGCATCTTTCCGGCTTATTCCTGCTGGACTGGGGGCCTGTAGCTCCGGATAACGGTCTGCCTAATATTTCACCCTTTAATAACGCAGCGTATTATGAAGCCCATGTTCTGGGCGCCACGGATCTGAGCGCGCCAATCGCCTTTTTCCACGCGATCACATTTATGTCTGGCTTGGATATCCATATTCCGGCATCCTCACCGACAAATCGCGCTGTTGCCGTCTGGATGATTCCCCGCGGGGGCGGCGGAAAAATACAGTATGTTAATGTTCCCAACTGGCCATCAAACAATGTCCGCGTATCCGTGCACTTCCGGGATTTTGTGCAATAGAAAGCAGGAGGATGTCGATTATTTTAATCAAGCAAGAATAAACACAACAGAAAATGTAACAAGAAAGCCCGATAATATTTTCTTCATCGGGCTTTTGCTTGCTATTTTTCAAAAAGTTATCCCAAGGTAAGGCTGTTGGCCGGAATACAGAAACTGAATGCGAGTATGAGCTGGCATGACAAAAAATATCCCGCTGTTTTCGGTAGGAAGGGAGGCTTTGTTAATTTTCATCAACTGCAGACAGCAGTGTTAAGCAATAACTTTGCGCCGCATATTATATCAACCGGCTATAATAAATAATTCTCACTATAATGTGACATGCCTCACATAGCCACAGTCACATATGTGTGTTATGTCACACAAATGATAATGGCCAGCATTTTGTCCTAAATATTAATCATCCTGATATTATTGATATTTTTTGTTCCGACCGATTTTTTTGAATCTGGTATGTATTCTGCAGATAATAATTGCTTAAGTAAATAAATACACGCGTTTTTCAATAGGTATTTTCTTGAGGCACGTATTCTCGCGGGGAATAACGCAAGAAATTGTATAGGCATTACCTGGATAACCTGGATGGATGTTCGGGAAAATCAGCATCCGGATTAACCAGTGAAGTCGCAATAAGCGGCGGGAAGGAATGCATTAAAAAATAAAGAAGGAGGTTGTCATGAAAGTTGTTAAAACTTTATTAACTTTTATCCTCAGTATGCTGATGATGATCAGCATGGCCCATGCGGTGGAAATCGGTCCAAACCCGACATCCACCCTGCTCAACGGTGACGGGCCTTTCTCGGTGTCATCCAGCAGCGTCTCGAGCCTGGTTTTGGGTTTCGGCGGCGGCACGATCTATTATCCGACCACATCAGGGCAGTATGGCGCCATCGCGGTTTGTCCGGGATTTACCGGAACAAGCTCCTCGATTGCCTGGTTTGCCCGCAGACTGGCCACCCATGGGTTTGTGACCATTGCGATGAACACCACCACTACTTTGGATTATCCCTCGAGCCGCGCCACGCAGCTGGCGGCAGCTTTGAGATACCTGCTTAATTCATCGAGCAGCACGATTCGTTCCCGCATTCGTACGGCGGACAGAGGTGTCGCGGGTCATTCCATGGGCGGCGGTGGTACCTTGATTGCTTCCGCGAATGATTCCACTTTACGCGTCGGCATTCCGATGACGCCGTGGAACACCTACACCAGCTTCTCCTCGGTGCGTGTGCCGCAGATGATTTTCGGCGCGGATGGTGATACGATTGCTCCTTATGCTTTACACGCGCGTCCGTTCTACAACAGTCTTATTTATCCTGAAAAGGCCTATGCCTTGTTGAATAATGCGACGCATTTCACGCCGAACAGCACGGATCAACGCATTGGCCGTTATGGCGTGGCTTTTGCCAAACGGTTTGTGGACGGCGACACCCGTTACAATCCGTTCCTATGCGGTGCCGAGCACACAGCGTATGCGACCAGCTTACGGTTTGATACCTACCTGAGCACTTGCCCGTACTAAAAGCGCTGATGAGGGGGGTAAAGTTAGAACGCGCCGGGGTTAACTCCCCCGGCGCGTTTTGATTTATCTGCCATCAACGTGCCGCTTTACAAAACATTGTAAAAGAGTTACTCATTTGCGGCACTAAATCCGGCTCTAGATATAGGGGCTTAATTTATTATAGGAATGAAATATGAAAATATTTATTATAACCGGCATGCCGGCAGCGGGCAAAAATATAGCGGTGCAATACGCGCATGCGCATAAATATCCGCTATTTTCCACAGGTGATTTCGTGCGCGCGGAAATCCGCAAACGAGGAGTAAGCGGTGATCCGGAGATGTCGGCGAAAATATCAACCGAAATGCGTGGGCATGACGGTTTGGGTGTGACACGCCTGGCGGTGGCAGAAGCCCTAAAGGCGAACGCTAAAGTAGTTTTTCTGGAAGGCATTCGTTCCTGGCCGGAAGTGGAATGGATCCGCTCGCAGACGGACTGCCAGGTGGTGGCGGTTGTGGCGCCCCGCGCAATAAGATTAAATCGGGTCAGGCAAAGAGGGCGCGAAGACGATTCCGTGGAACATTTCGCGCTGCGCGACCAAAGAGAAATCGAATACGGCGTGGCGGTTTGCATCGCGCTTGCGGACGCTTATGTGCTCAACATCGGCACCATGGAGGACGCTCTTTCCCAACTTGACAGTATTGTGAAAAAAGGTAGTTAAAAATTAGGCAGGAAAATAATTTTTCCTGGTTTTTGGTTTTGAAGTTGGAAGTATCGTAATTATGGCCAAGCCGCTTAGCTGTTTATGTTGCGGCAAATGCTGCTTTGTTGATCTGACCGCGTATGCGCACAAAGAGGATTTCGTGCGGTGGCGCGCCGAAGACAGGCAGGACATTCTGGAAATCATCGAACACCGTCACCTGATTTGGGTGGGAGACAGAATGATATCCGCTGATACCGGCGATTATCCGCGCGAATGCCCTTTTCTCTACAGTGAAGGCGATAAATGGCTGTGTTCGATATATGAAACAAGGCCGCAGGTGTGCCGAGATTATCAGCCCGGTTCGTCCCCTCTTTGCCCGCAATGGAAACTGGGAAAAAATAATAAAAAGGCCTAGTTTTTCTGTTCAGAAAATATCACGCTGATAAGACTGAAATGATTATTGACGCTTTAGCATTTTTTCAATCTTTGCCAAAAATTCACCAGTGTCTGCTGTGTTTAAGGCGATTATTTCACCGGGGCAGGTTGCGCCGCGGTCTTTGGTGAGGATGTTGGGAACAATCTGCCGCGCTTTGAGCAAAATGTTGTTCTCCTGCAGTGATTTTTTTGCCGGCGCGGAGGCCAAAAGAGTTTCTATCCGCGAGATTATTTGCGCATCAGCAATAAGTCTGGCCGCCGCCAGTCCGATTATTTTGTCGAATAAAGTAAAATTATTTCCCGCGCCCCGGTATTTCTGCAAGCAATCCCAAAGCGGCCTCAAGCCGCTTTCCTGAGATGAATAAACAATGTGATTGTTTTTGATCAGGGCTAGCGAATATTTGGTGAAATCGGGCTGCAAAATTACATCAATCCTTCAAGAAAATTTTTCCATCAGCTTTCTGGTTATTTTCCCGCCGATGGTTTCCTGCGCGCGCAGGGCGCCGTAAGGACAAATTTCAATACAGCAATAACAGCGTATGCACTTTTGATAGTCGAATTTAATTTTTTCGGCAAGCGGTTCAATGGCTTTGGCCGGGCATAAAGTCCAGCATTGGGAGCACATTTCGCACAAAGAATAATCACAGAAGGGGAGGGGCATGGTATGGCGGCGCATGAAATTATGCAGAAAGCGCGGACCCCAGATAAGTCCGGAAGAGGGAGGAAACTGAAAATTCGGCACCTGCGGCAGGCTGCCTTTAACTTCGCACGCGGGAAGAATCCCCAGTTCAAGAGCGTTTTTGAGAATAGGTGTGCTTTTGTAGCCAATACCGAGCAATTGACAGACGGCCATATCCAGCGCGAAGCTGTCGTTGCTTCCCATGATAATTCCGATGTGACGGGGTTTCCCTCCCCGGCCCGGGCCTTCGCCTTCCAGGGCCAGGACGCCATCGAGTATGGAGACAGTCGGCTTTACCGCCTGATGAATCGCGATCAGCAGGCGGGCGAAAGCGTCCGTGTCTGTGCCCGCGCGCATATGCCATTGAGATTTTTTAAAACCAACGATGCAGCCGAACATGTTTTTTACGGCCAGAGTCAAAAGCATCTGCGTGTGCGTTTTGAGCTTCGGCAAATTGATGATTACATCAGCCTCGACGGCATCTTGCGCGATTTCGATTTTTCCGTAAGGAGGACCGATGTCCGTCAGCAGGGTATTTTTAAAGGCAGAGCAAACAACATCAAGCCCCGCCAGGGCTTCATCTATTCTATTCGTTTTCAGAATGCGCGCGAATGAGCCGAGGGCCGGCGAGTCGGAAACCTGTGGACGCGCGCCTTTTTCCAGAACATATTCCACGGCGGCTTTAATGATCAGAGGATGCGTCAAAATCGCGTTCTGCGGCTCGGCAAAAGACAACAGATTTGGTTTTATCAGAACACGCAGGCCGCTTTTTATTTTATTGCCGGCCAGCTTATCCAGCATTAAAAAAACAGCCGGTTTTAACTGCTGGTAATCATAAGTTGCTTTGTGGATGAGAACTTCGGCCATAAAAAAATTTTGCCTTATGCGGACAGAAGAGCGTATGGCTTGCTGGTATTTCTGGAGCCGATGGCCAGAATCGAACTGGCGACCTACTGATTACGAATCAGTTGCTCTGCCGGCTGAGCTACATCGGCGTCCAAATTTCCAAAGAGATGACGTATTTATCTTAAGGGACATACCTTGTCAAGTTCTACCTGATGATTAAATTTGCTCTGTTTATTGACATTACGGTGGTTTTTCTTTACGCTTTATAGCGTGAATGGAGCGGCATGGAACTTAGAATGATTATCTTTCTTTTGACCTTTTTCTGCCTTTACGGAAGCATCAATTTTTATTTCTTTTTCCGGGCGCGAAGTATTCTGCATTTTTCCGGTCTTTGGCAGATTGTTATTCTCATCCTTTTAATTTTGCTCATTGCCGCGCCGGTTCTGGTGCGCGTGCTCGAAGCGCTGCGTTATGAGCAGCTGGCGCGCGCCGTCGCCTGCATCGGTTATCTTTGGATGGCCTTTGTTTTTCTGTTTTTCTTCATCAGCTTATCTTTCGATCTGGTCCGGCTTGTATATAAGATAATCGCTGATAACCCTCTGTCGTTTAAAACGCTGTTTTTCGGTCTGGCTGTTTTTTTCTCCCTTGCTTTGGTCGTATACGGCTATTTTGACGCGCAAAATATCCGCGTGCAACACCTGAAAATAGCCACAGAGGAGTTTTTGCCGGGCAGAGGAGAATTGCGCATTGTGCAGATATCGGATGTGCATGTGGGCATTGTTATCCGTGAGCGTCGTTTGGATCGTTTGCTGCAGCTGTTGAGCGATGCCCGCCCCGACATTTTGGTGTGCACAGGTGATTTCCTTGACGGCGAGCTGGATAACATCATGGATGACGCGGAGCGCTTTGCCCAGATTCCCGCCACTTACGGCAAAATCGCGATACTGGGCAATCATGAATATTACGCGGGCTTGAAACGTTCCGTGGAATTCATCGAGGCGGCCGGTTTTCAGCTTCTGCGCGATGACTATATAAAGATTGCGGGCATTACGGTTTTCGGAGAAGATGACATTACCGGACGCAGACCAGGCGCAACACAGAAAAGCGATGCCTTCCGCAGACTGTTGAGGGAGAGCAGGGAAGGGTTTGTCCTGCTTTTGAAGCATCAGCCCCATATTGATCAGGACGCCAAGTTTAATTTACAGCTTTCCGGCCATACGCACGGCGGGCAGCTTTATCCTTTTGGTTTCATTGTCAAATTATATTTCCCGAAAATTTATGGATTACATGAGTTAGCGCCGGGAAAATTGCTCTATGTCAGCCGCGGCACCGGCACCTGGGGGCCGCCTGTGCGGGTTTTCGCGCCGCCGGAAATTACGGTGATTGATTTAATCGGGAAAAAATCAAATTAAAATCTTTCGCTGCGTATGAAATTCACAGCTCGGCAGGAACTCCGGCACATGCTGGATTCGCCGGACTGGTCTTGCTGACGCGAAAAGGTCTTGGTTAAATTTGAGTGCTAAAATTCACCGCTGCGGATAAACGCAACGGCGTTTTGAAAAATCGCCAAACCTTGGCCCTCTTCGGGAAGGTCCTCGCGTGTCCAGCGCGGATGATTTGTGCGATGCAGAAATGCTTCGGGGTGCGGCATCATGCCGAAAAGTCGGCCGGTTTCATTGCAGATGCCGGCAATGGCATTGGTGGAGCCGTTGGGATTAAGGGGGTAACCCATAGTGACGGATCCTTTTGCATCACAGTATCTGAAAACAACAAGATTATTATTTTCGATTTGCGCGAGCATTGTGGCGTTTTCCGGAATAAATTTTCCTTCGCCGTGGCGCACCGGATAATAGACCAATTCGAGGCCGCGCGAAAACACGCAGGGACTTTTTTTGTTGGCCTTGAGATACACCCAACGGTCTTCAAAACGTCCGGAGTCGTTGAACGTGAGCGTGGACGTCTGTTTTGTATAATTGCCGTTCATGCCCGGCAAAAGCCCCAGTTTGACCATCAGTTGAAAGCCGTTGCATACTCCCAGGATAAGGCCGCCTCGTTTGATGAATTTTAAAAGTTCTTCGATGAGCATTTCCTTTGCGCCGGAAATGGGCGCGTGCAGAAAACGGTTGGCGCCGGCCTTGGCCGAGCCCAGGTCATCACCGTCCAAAAAGCCTCCGGGGAGGTTCAGGAAGTTGTAATCGGTCAAACGTTTTTCACCGTGGAGGAGTTCGCTGATATGGACAATGTCGTGGCGGTCAGCGCCCGCGAGCTTGCAGGCGTGCGCCATTTCCATTTCACAGTTCGTGCCGTTGCCGGTGAGGATGATCGCGTTAACCTTGTTTGCCATTAGTGACGTCCTGTTCAAAAATTAAGCGGCGCCTGCCACGCGGCTTTGAGTTTGCCGATTTTTTCTTTGATGACTATTTTTCCGGAAAGGCCGCTGATTTGTAAAAGGCCGTCGCTCGTCACGAACCCGATTTCGCGCGCGACGTTTCCCTTCATCAGCTTTTCGAATCTGCCCTGATGCCAGGGATGAATCGTCACGACAAAGCGGCTGGCTGATTCCGAAAACAAAATATAATCGTCACGCTTTTTGCCGCGGTAAGGGACATTTTTTAAATTAATGTTCAGACCCAGTCCTCCGGCAAAAGCCGTTTCGGCCAGCGCCACAGCCAAACCTCCGTCCGAGCAATCGTGGCACGAGGCCACCAGTCCCGCGCGGATCGCCTTTCCTAGGGCGCGATAGAGTTTTATCGCCTTTTTGGCGTCCACGCGCGGAACCTTGTTTCCAATCACGCCATGCTGGCCGAACCATTCCGAGCCACCCAGTTCGTCGCGTGTTTCGCCCAGGATATAGACCAGATCTTGTGGGCGTTTGGCATCCATCGTGACGGCGTTGCGCACATCGTGAATCTTGCCGATGACGGAATACAAAAGCGTTGGCGGGACGGAAATTTTCGTCTTGCCGATGGAGTAGTCGTTTTTCATGCTGTCCTTGCCGGAGATGCAGGGCACGCCGTAGGCGGTGGTGTAATCGTAAATGGCCATGTTCGCGCGCACGAGCTGCGCGAGTTTGAAATGACCGTCCGGTGTTTTGTCGGACTGGACAGGATCACACCAACAGAAATTATCGAGTCCCGCGAGGTGGTCGAGATCCACGCCCACGGCCACGGCGTTGCGCACTGCCTCGTCAATCGCGCAGGCCGTCATGTGATACGCGTCAATATCACTGTAGCGCGGGCAGATGCCGTGTGCCACGACGACGCCCTCAAATGAATCCAACACGGGACGAACCACCGCCGCGTCGGAAGGTCCATCATTTTGCGCGCCGACCATGGGTTTAATGATTGAACCACCCTGGACTTCATGGTCGTACTGGCGGACGACTGATTCTTTTGAACAAATATTTAGGCGTCCAAGCATCTGTATTAGCGCTTTACCCAAATCGGCAGGTGGGCTAAATGTTGGCTCCAGATGTTTGGGAGCTTTCCAGCTGGCGAAGAGTTTCATCTGCGGAACACCTTCGTGTAAAAAGCCCATATCGAGATAGGCGACGGTCTTTTCGCCGTAGCGGATGTGGAATTTGCCGGAGTTGGTGAACTTGCCCAGGACGGTGGCTTCCACGTCCATCTTGCGGGCGAGTTCCAGAAATTTTCCGACCTTTTTCGGATCGACCGCGAGCGACATGCGCTCCTGTGCCTCAGAGACCAGAATTTCCCAGGGCTGAAGCCCTGCGTATTTCAGGGGCGCCAGCGACAGGTCCATCTCGCATCCGCCTGAATAGGTGGCCATCTCACCCACGGACGAGGAAAGCCCGCCAGCGCCGTTGTCCGTGAGCGCGCGGTAAAGCCCCATATCTCTGGCTTTAAGCAGAAAATCCGTCATTTTCTTTTGTGTAATCGGATCTCCGATTTGCACGGCCGTGACCGGCGAGCCTTCGTGAAGCTCCTCGGAGGAAAACGTCGCGCCGTGAATGCCGTCCTTGCCGATGCGGCCGCCCGTCATGATGATGACGTCGCCCGGCTTGATTTCTTTTTTATGAGATGGTTTGCCGTTGATTTTAGCCGGCATGATGCCGGCCGTTCCGCAATAGACCAGGGGTTTGCCCAAAAATCTCTCGTCAAAAACAATACTGCCGTTGACTGTCGGGATACCGCTTTTGTTGCCGCCGTGCTCCACACCTTCGCGCACGCCGTCAAAAATCCGGCGCGGATGCAAAATGCGCGGCGGCAGTTTCTTTTTGTGGAAGGGCGAGGCAAAGCAAAAAACATCTGTATTGAAGATGAGCTTCGCGCCCAGTCCCGTGCCGAACGGGTCGCGGTTTACGCCAACGATGCCGGTAAGCGCGCCGCCGTAAGGATCGAGCGCCGAAGGCGAATTGTGGGTTTCGACTTTAAAGACCAGATTGTGTTTATTGTTGAACTTGATAACGCCCGCGTTATCCACAAACACCGACAGACAAAAATCCCTTTTGCCTTTGGCCTTGCGGATTTTTGCTGTCGAGCCCTTGATGAAAGTCTTGAACAGCGAGTTGATGATTTTCTTTGTCCGGCCGTCTCGGTATTCAATACGGCTGTTAAAGATTTTATGTTTGCAATGCTCCGACCAGGTCTGCGCGAGGCATTCGAGCTCGACGTCGGTCGTGTTTTCATTAAGCCCTATTTTCCTTCGGCCTTTGACGACGGCGGGATTACGGTAGTATTTCACGATTGCCCGCATTTCTTCGAGATTCAAAGCAAGGAGTTTTTCCTGGCTGATTTTCAAAAGCGCGGCGGCATCAAGGTTTGTCAAATTGATTTGCTCCACGCGTGGCTTGTCTTTTCCCGTAACCTGCGGGATGACCGCGGGCAGACCTTTTTGAAAGTCAAATTCATCTTTCCCCACCACCAGGTGGCGCTCAATCAAATCGTTGGCCAGAAGATCCGAAGCGATTCTCTCCGCGTCGGTTCTCGAAACGGGGCCGGAAAGCAGATACTGCCGGGAGGTGTAAACATTGATTTTGCGATTTCCCAGGCTTTCTCCCAGAAGCAACGTGATGGCCTCGCGCGCCGTTTTGCCGACGTTGTCAGTAACGCCAGGCCTAAAGCCCACTTCGATCAGCCAGTCAAAATTTTTCGCTAAAGGTAGGTTGACCGCGTATTCCTGGATCACTGGATCCGATAGCGGCCCTTCGGCCGCGCGTTTCAGTTCTTCGGCTGTAAGATTGCCCTCTATAGTATAGACCTCGATGGTGGCCACGTTCGCCACCGGTAGGTCCAGATTACCGCGAATGCGTTTTTTTGTTTTTTCACCCAAAGCGTCGCGTATGTCTTTTTTAAATGCGACCTCAATTCGATACGCCATGAAATAATCCTGAAATAATTGGGATGTTTTCCTTTTCTGTTTCTTAAAACGGATGTTTGGCTTATACCCAAATCAGATAAATTATGCAACTTGCAATATGCCGTAATAGTTACAACAATTACGTTAGATTAATGGCTTGATCTCTAAGTCATTTTGCTTGACAGTCCTGTCTTGTGACCGTTATATTTGTAACAAACAGGCAACAACTGATTAAGTTTAAGTTTTTGACAGCGAAAGGCAAAGGAGGTATCGCATCCATGAAAACCATGAAAAGCATTTCTATTTGTTACAAAATTGTTCTGCTTAGTGCCATCGGTTTATTTCTGGCTGGTTGTGCCACGACCGGCGGAACAAAGGTCAGCATGAGTTATGAAAAATATTCTCCTTCTTTCCGTGCTGCGGATTACGGTTATTTTAAGGGAAAGAAGGTGGTGCTGGCTTCTTTTCAAAACCAGGCGCAAAACACTAAATCATGGGGTTATTTCAGCGCGGATAATAAGTACATGTATGAAGGAAACGCCACACTGGAAAGTTATTACTGGTATTGCTTCCAAAAAGCTTTCCGCTATATCGGCGTAAGCGTGGTTGATTACCAGAGCGATGACCGTTACTATCATCACCGTTACTGGTGGGGCGCGCCCGGTCCTGGCGCCTACCGAGCGCCTAAAGGCGTTTCGGAGTTTCAGTTTATCATCACTTCCATGACTGATCAGGAATTCAAGTTTAAGGCGCTTGTATTTAAAAACGGTGAAACAAAATTGGACAAGGCGTTTACCGTGACCATGCCGCCGGCGGGCACCGATAAAGTGCCGGAGCTGGAAAAACGGGCGTATCGCCTGGTGGACTTGGCTTTCACCACTATAATGAAAGACAAGGATTTTCGGAGAGTGTTCTAGGATGAAGGTTTAAAAAGGAAGTCGAAAGAACCAAACGAGATGACGGAAATAATTATTTATATAATCACCGCTTTGCTGCTTATCAATTTCTTTTTGCTCATCTGGCAGTTAAGGCGCAGCTCTTTATCGCCATCGCCTTTGGAGAGTAAGCTCGATATTCTGAAAAATCTGCAGGAGCGCACGGAAAATTACCTACGCGATGAACTTGCGAAATTCCGCGCCGAGGTTCAGCATCAATCCCGTGAACAAAGAGCGGAACTGTCGGGTTCGCTCAAAGGTTTCGGCGATTCCGTTGAGCAGAAAATGGAAAACGTGCGTCTGGTGGTGGATGGCAAACTCAAACAGATTCAGGAGGATAACACCCTTCAGCTGGAAAAGATGCGCGCCACTGTCGATGAAAAACTCCATACTACGCTCGAAACCCGGCTGGGCGAAGCTTTTAAACTGGTCAGCGAAAGGCTGGAACTGGTACAGAATGGGTTGGGGGAGATGCGGAGCCTCGCCAGCGGGGTGGGTGATTTAAAAAAAGTCCTGCTCAACGTCAAGACAAAAGGCGTTTTGGGCGAAGGGCAGCTGGGCGCGATTCTGGAAGAGATATTGACTCCCGCTCAGTATGAAAAAAATGTTAAAACCAAGGAAAAAGGCGGCGAGCTTGTTGAATACGCGGTAAAAATTCCCAGCAAGGAAGACGCCGACGATTTTCTCTGGCTGCCGATTGACGCGAAATTTCCCACTGAAGATTACATGTCGCTGATTGACGCTTATGAAAAAGGCGACAACGGCGAAATTGAAGCCTATACAAAAAGTCTCAAATCCAGAATCGAAAAATCCGCCAAGGATATCAGCGTTAAATATATTGATCCGCCATGTACCACGGATTTTGCCATTATGTTTTTGCCTTTCGAGGGGCTTTTTGCCGAAGTTTTGCGCATTCCCGGCCTTTTTGAAAAAATAAGGCGCGAATACAAGGTAACCATCACCGGCCCGACCACAATTTCCGCTTTTCTAAACAGCCTTCAGATGGGGTTTCGCACACTGGCGATACAAAAGCGTTCAAACGAAGTGTGGAAAGTTTTGGGTGAAGTAAAAACGGCGTTTAGCAGGTTTGGGGAAGCGCTTGATGTTGTGCACAAAAGAATTGAACAGGCAGCCAGCGGCGTTGATGATGTCCGCAAAAAATCGAAGACCATACAAAGCAAACTGCGCGCCGTCGAGTCTTTGCCGGAGCAGCCCGGCGCGACGGTTTTGATCGAAGAAAAATCCTTTGAAGAACCGGAAGAGACATAAACGCGGACGACGAATCGTTATTCGGCGCTAAAAGTAAAATTTTTTCAAAAGTAGAAACGTAAATCATTGGTAGTTGAAGAGATTGAAAATGTCCGATAAATTTCCGGAACGCAGAAATGCCGCCCGCAGGCAAGCTGATAAAGATCTCGCCTTAAGTGAAGAGCGCTATCGCCTGGTGGTGGAAAACGCCAACGATATTATCTGGAAATTTGATTTATCCTCTCAGAGTTATTCTTTTATTTCGCCCGCGGTAACCAGAATTTTAGGTTATTCCGTTGAGGAGGCAATAAAGATGCAGTTGAGGGATGTTTATCCTCCGGAAACGCTAAAAAAGGTCATGATTGCTTATGGCAGACTTATCAAGGGCGAAATTACTGATAACCGCCTGATCATGGAAGCTGAACATTATAAAAAGGACGGAAGCATTGTTTTGATGGAGGTTAGCAGCTCGCCCATTTTCGATGATAGGGGAAAAATCACCGGCATGGCCGGTGTTACCCGAGACATCACCGAACGTAAGCGTGCGGAAGAAGATTTGCGTAAAAGCGAGCAAAGATACCGCGATATTCTGGAGACGATGAGGGAAGGGTATTTTGAGCTCGACCTGGAAGGAAACTATACCTTTGCCAATGAGTCGAATTGCCGGTTTCTTGGATACACAAAGGAAGAATTGCTCGGTAAAAATTTTAGAATGCACACAAGCCCGGAGGAAGCGGCGAAGATAACCAAACCCTACCGTGAACTTTATAAAACTGGTAAACCCATAGCGGCGTTGGAACTAGAATCGTTTACCAAAGACGGCAGAAAAGTAATACATGAAACCTCCGTTTCCCTTATCAGAGACGAGAAAGGCAAGCCCGTTGGTTTTCGGGGAGTATCGCGTGATGTTACGGCGCGTAAAATGATGGAGGAAGACCTGCGCCGCCGCGAAGAAAAAATGCAGAGCATTTTCCGCGCCGCGCCGATTGGCATCGGCGTCATCATTGATCGTGTTTTTGTGGATGTAAACGATCGTTTTTGCGAGATGACCGGCTATAATAAGGAAGAAGTCATTGGGCAAAGCGCGCGCCTGATATATCCCACGCAGGAAGAATTTGATTATGTGGGCAAGGAAAAATACAGGCAAATTTCCGAAAAAGGCACCGGCTCTGTCGAAACACGGTTTAAAAAGAAAGACGGCACGATTATAGATATTTTATTGTCATCCACGCCGATCGATCCCACGGATCTTTCCCGCGGCGTGACCTTTACCGCGCTGGATATTTCCGAGCGCAAAAAAACGGAAGATGACCTGCGTAAAAGTGATGAGAAATACCGCAGCATCATGAAAAACATGCAGGAGGGATATTTTGAGGTTGATCTTGGCGGGAATTTAACCTTTGTGAATCAGGCAATGTGCGCGAACCTCGGGTATTCCGAAAAAGAACTGATCGGCATGAACTTCCGCCAATACACAAGCGAAGAAACAGCAAGAAAACTGTTTCAGGTCTATAATAAAATCTTCAAGACGGGTCAGCTGGTCAAGACCGCGAGTTTTGAATTCATCAGAAAGGACAAAACGAAAATATATTCTGAAACTTCTGCATCTCTGATCGTGGATAACCAGGGCAAGCCCGTTGGTTTTCGGGGAGTTTCGCGTGATGTAACCGAGCGCAAGCAAATGGAAGACGCCCTGCGTGAAAGCGAAGAAAAATACCGGACAATTCTGGAGAGCATTGATGACGGTTATTACGAGATAGATCTGGAAGGCAACTATACATTTTTTAATGACGCTGAGGCAAGAAATCTCGGCTACAGCAGGGAAGAAATGATGGGGATGAACTCCCGCAAGTATCAGGATAACGAAACATATAAAAGAACGCGCAAGGCCTTTATTGAGCTTTACCGTACGGGCATCCCCATTAAAGCGCTGGAAATGGAGGCCATCAGGAAAGACGGCACAAAAGTATTTAATGAAATTTCCGCGTCTCTGATGCGAGACCAGCAGGGCAAGCCGATAGGATTCCGCGGCATCACCCGCAACATATCCGAACGTAAAAAGGCGGAAGCGGCGCTCAGGGAAAGCGAAAAGAGATACCGGTTTCTGACCGAATCAATGACGGATATTGTTTGGATAGCCGGCCTGGATTTATCGACGATATACGTTACTCCCTCCATTCAGAGAATACTGGGCTTTACCCAGGAAGAAAGAATGAGGCAGAGCTTAAGCGAGCAGCTAACGCCGGAATCACTGAAACTGGCGCTGGACACTTTAGATAAGGAATTGGCCCTGGAAAAACAAGGAGGCGCGGACCCCGCCCGAACACTGAATATAGAGCTGGAGTATTACCATAAAGACGGTTCCACGCGCTGGTTGGATATGACCGTCAGCGGTATCCGTGATAACCAAGGCGTCTTAACAAGTATTTATGGCGTGGCCAGGGATATAACAGAACGTAAATTGATTGAAGATGAGCTTAGCAAAAGCGAAGAAAAATACCGGACAGTTCTGGACGAAATGGAAGAGGGGTATTTTGAGCTTGATCTAAACGGCAACGGCACATTTTATAATGACGCGATTTGCCGTATTTTCGGATATTCACGCGCAGAACTTCAAAACATCAACTACAAGCAATTTATGGATAAGGAGAACGCCGAAAAACGCTTCAAAGTTTATAATGAAATTTACAAAACGGGTAACAAGGCGGATATCCAGGAATATGAAATTATCAGGAAAGACGGGACAAAAAGATACTTGGAAACATCCGCGTCGCCGCGCAGAGATTCTGCGGGCAAGATAATCGGCTTCCGTGGTATTTCCCGGGATATTACCGAGCGTAAACTCGCTGAAAACGAACTAAAAACAAGCCGTGACGAACTGATTAATAAGAATAAAGAAATAGAAGAGAGCCGCAGAAATGTCCAGATCACTCTGGAGAAGCTGGGACAGGCTTATGAAGAATTGAAAACATCACAGGCCAAGATACTGCAGCAGGAAAAGATGGCCTCTATTGGACAGCTGGCCGCGGGCGTGGCGCACGAAATAAACAACCCCGTGGCGTTTATTGCCAGTAATCTCAACACACTGGATAAATACACGCGACGTTTTTTGGATTTTCTCCATGATCAGGAAGCTGTTATTAAATCAGCCTGCGCCGTGGAGGCTATGGAAAAACTGGAAAAAAGACGCAAGGAGCTAAAGATTGATTATATCGAGGAAGACGTAAATAAATTATTGCGGGAATCTCTTGACGGGACGGGACGGGTACAGAAAATTGTGCGGCAACTTACCCGTTTTTCACGGGTGGATGATGCTGATTATCTGGAAGCCGATATTAATGAAGTGATGGAGCAAAGCGTCAATATTGTCTGGAATGAGTTAAAATATAAAGCTGCCCTGCACAAGAATTACGGCAAGCTTCCCATAACCAAATGTTTTCCGCAGCAAATAAGCCAGGTTTTTATTAATCTCCTGCTCAACGCTTTTCAGGCGATTCCTGAAAAAGGAGAAATAAAAATTAAGACATGGCAAAAAAACAATGAAATCTTTATTTCTGTTTCCGATACAGGCGTAGGCATCTCCTCGGCTAACATAGGGAGGCTTTTTGAGCCGTTTTTTACCACAAAGGAAGTGGGCAAGGGCACGGGATTGGGCCTGAGCATTTCCTACGAGATCATCCAGCGTCATAAGGGCGATATTTCCGTGGAAAGCAAAGAAGGGAAAGGAACTACCTTTACGGTAAGGATTCCTGTTGTTTCCTGAAATCACCCGGGGAAACTTCCCGGTGCCATAATTAATTAATATGCTTTGTTTTTTTGTTTGACACAAAAATTTATCTATGATTTACAGGCCATTGAAAACTTGCGTATTTCTTATTGATTTGGCGTTAAATAAGTTTATTACAAGGAGGGGGTTATGTTAAAAAATGTTTTCCGAATTGTTTTTGTTTCTTTCTTTTTTGTAATTTTTGCCGGTGCGGTTTTTGCCGCCCCGCCCATTAAGATAGGAGCGCTTTTTGCCGTAACCGGCCCAGCTTCCTTTTTGGGCGAGCCGGAACGCAACACCGCGCAGATGATGGTTGATGAGATTAACAAAGCCGGCGGCATAAAAGGCCGTAAGGTGGAACTTATTGTTTATGATACGCAGGCGGATGCCACCAAGGCCGTGCAGGCTGTGAATCGGCTGATAAAAAATGACAAAGTGGTGGCAATAATCGGTCCCAGCACTACCGGTGACAGCATGGCGGTGATACCTGTTGTGGAGAAAGCCGGCATTCCTCTGATTTCCTGCGCGGCGGGGATTAAAATTACCGATCCGGTAAAAAAATGGGTCTTTAAAACAGCACAAAACGATGTTCTGGCCGTCATGAAAATATACGAGTACATGAAAACGCAGAATATCAGCAGAATAGCCATTCTTACGGTGTCCGATGGCTTTGGTTCCTCCGGAAGGGAGCAGCTTAAGTTAAAGGCTGACGAGTTCGGCATACAGATAATATCTGATGAAACTTATGGACCCAAAGATACGGATATGACCGCGCAGCTCACCAAAATCCGCGGTAGTGAAGCGCAGGCGATCGTCTGCTGGGGGACGAATCCCGGGCCTGCGGTGGTCGCGCGCAATGTAAGACAGCTGGGGATTAAACTTCCTGTGTTTATGAGCCACGGTGTTTCTTCGAAAAAATTCATTGAGCTGGCCGGTGACGCCGCGGAAGGCATAATTCTTCCCTCCGGTCGCGTGATTGTCGCCGATCAATTGCCGGACAACGATCCGCAGAAAAAAGCGCTTTTGAGCTACGTAAACAGCTACCGCAAGAATTTCAACGTGGAAGGCGATCATTTTGGCGGCCATGCCTGGGATGCGATTATGCTGCTCAAGAGTGCTATTGAGCGCGGTGGCGCTACTCCCGCGGCAATCCGCAACCAGTTGGAAAAAACAAAAAACTTTGCCGGCATCGGCGGCACGTTTAATTTTTCCCCGACCGACCACGCCGGTTTGACGAAAGACGCGTTTGTTTTGGTGCAGATCAGGCAGGGTGATTGGCAGCTTATAAAATAGTGGTGTTGCTAAGATAAATAAATCTATTTGTTGGGACGCGGCGTGGGTGGTGAATAATTACCCGCGCCGCGTTGATATTCAGCGGGTCGTTTAGTCAGTCATGGATGATAATTATCGTCAGTTATTCCAGTACATATTATCCGGCCTGGCCAATGGTTCCATTTACGCGTTGATTGGTTTTGGCTTTGCTATCATTCATAATGCCACCGGCATTATCAATTTCGCGCAGGGCGAATTTGTCATGCTGGGCGGCATGTTGACGCTTTTTTTTCTTGTGTTCTGCGGCTTTCCTTTGGCCCCTTCCATAATTCTTTCCGTTCTTATCGCGACGCTTATCGGGATTTCTTTTGAGCGGCTGGCCATCAGGCCGCTCAAAAACGCCAAACCCATCCGCCTGATAATTATCACCATAGGAGCGAGCATTTTTATTCGCGGCGCGGCGATGCTTGTTTGGGGAAAAGACACGCACGCGCTGCCTGCTTTTTCCGGAACGGATCCCCTTTATCTTGCCGGCGCGACGATCATGCCGCAGCATCTCTGGATTTTCGGCATAACGCTTTTGGTCATTTTTTTCAGCAGGATCTTTTTCAATCACAGCATCATCGGTAAGGCAATGCGCGCCTGCGCCTACAACGCTCAGGCCGCTAGCCTGGTCGGCATTGATGTTAAAATCATGGTGATGATTTCTTTTGCCATCAGCGCGGCCATCGGCTCGCTGGCGGGCATTATTATCGCACCGCTGACGATGACTTCTTATGATGTGGGCATCATGCTGGGATTGAAAGGATTTTGCGCGGTGATTATCGGGGGCATGAGCAGCGGTTTGGGGACGGTGATGGGCGGCCTCCTTTTGGGTTTGCTCGAAGCACTCGGCGCCGGATTCATTTCCGCAAGTTACAAGGACGCGATCGCATTTATAATTTTACTGCTGATTCTTTTTTTGCGTCCCCAGGGTTTATTCGGGGCGAAAGAAACGGAAAGAGTTTAGAGAGGGAGCGTTGTTTATCAATATTTGATAAGCAAATTTGCGCCATAAAGTAAAGGGCAAATGATAACGGAAGAAAAACGCCAGATATTTATTTTTTTGATTTTTGCCTTAGCATTGCTGGCGGCCCCCGTTTTTTTCCGGGAAAGTTATCTGCTTACCGTGCTGGTTTTTATCGGCATTCACACCATGCTGGCCGTGGCGCTGAACCTTCTTATGGGATATGCCGGACAAATTTCGCTGGGTCATGCCGCCTTTTTCGGTCTGGGAGCTTATCTTTCCGGGATACTTACCACGCGCTTTGGTCTTGACCCCTGGCTGGTAATTATCTTAGCGGCGCTCTGCGCCGCCGTTGTTGCTTTTGTTATTGGTTTTCCCATTCTCAAGCTTAAAGGCCATTACCTGGCCATGGCTACTTTGGGCTTCGGCATCATCATTTATATTGTTTTTAATGAAACGGTTGATTGGACGGGCGGGCCTTCCGGGCTGTCTTCCATTCCCAGCCTGCAAATAGGCACAATCATCTTTGACAGTGACTTGTACAATTATTATCTGGTCTGGATAATCACTCTTTGCGTCATGCTGCTTTCGATTAACTTGTCTCAATCGCGCATCGGTCGGGCGCTCAGGGCAGTGCATGATTCGGAAGTCGCGGCGCGCGTGATGGGCATCAACGCCTGGTTTCTCAAAGTGCAGATTTTCACCGTTTCCGCTTTCATTTCCGCGGTGGCGGGAAGTCTTTACGCGCACGCCCTGACTTTTATTTCGCCAGCTTCGTTCGGATTCAACTTTTCGGTGGAATTGGTGACGATGGTTGTGGTCGGTGGCCTGGGCAGTATTTATGGCTCTTTTTTGGGGGCCGCTATTTTGACGGTTTTGCCGGAATTTTTGCGTGTTTTCGAAGATTTTGACGTGGTCATTTACGGATTGCTACTCATCATCATGAACATGTTCATGCCCGGCGGGCTGATCAGCGGTTTGGAGATGCTCGCGCAAAAAGTAGTTCTAAAAATAAAAAAGAAAAGACACGCCGATGCTTAAAGTAAACAATATAACCAAAACCTTTGGCGGTTTGACCGCGCTGGAAGATGTTTCTTTGAGCGTTTGCCGGGGATCGATTACCGGTATTATCGGCCCCAACGGCGCGGGGAAAACAACATTGTTTAATATCATCACCGGGCTCTATACCCAATCCGCCGGTGAAGTTTTTCTGGAAGGGAAAAATATTTCTTATTTTCCGCCGGAAACACTGGCCGGCCTGGGGCTGGTCAGAACATTTCAGAATGTGGAGCTGTTCGGGCAGATGACGGTTTGGGAAAATGTCATGGTCGGGCTGCACACGAAAAGCCGCAGCGGATTTTTCAGCTGCGCCTTCAAATTGCCCCGCCAGATTAGGGAAGAAAAGTTCATCAGGGAAAAAAGCATGCACTGGCTGGATTTTACCGGCATCGCGGATATTGCCCGGATGCGAGCGGATAATCTGCCCTTCGGGAAAAGCCGTCTTTTGGAAATATCCCGCGCTTTGGCTTTGGAGCCACGGATTGTTTTGATGGATGAACCGGCGGCGGGGCTAAACAGCCGCGAAACGCTGCAGCTCGCGGCGGTGATCCGCAGGATAAAAGAACTGGGGATTACGGTAGTGCTTGTCGAGCATGATATGGATTTGGTCATGGATATTTGTGAGGTCATCATTGTTCTGAATCTTGGGAAAAAGCTGGCGCAGGGCACGCCGCGCGAGGTTCAGGAAAATCCGGAAGTTATTGCCGCTTATCTGGGAGAGGATTGACGCCTAAAAGGCACCATTATAAAGCTGAGTCGCCATGCTGAAAATAAAAAACATCAATACTTATTATGGCCAGGTGCATGCCCTGAAAAATGTATCCCTGCATCTGAACGAGGGGGAAATCGTCACGCTTATCGGCGCGAATGGCGCGGGCAAGACGACTTTGCTCAATTCTCTGTCCGGTATCGTGCCGCCGCGCAGCGGCGAGATTCTTTTTCGTGATCTTCCCATCGGTAGTCTGGCCGCGCACCAGATAGTCAAGTTGGGCATATCACAGGTTCCGGAAGGCAGGCAGATTTTCAAGCCTTTGTCCGTGGAAGACAATCTGGAATTGGGCGCCTACCTGTATCATCGGGCTAAAAAGGAAAAGGAGCAGATTAAAAAAACCGCGGAAATGGTTTATGAATTGTTTCCGATTCTCAGGGAAAGAAAAAAACAGCTTGCCGGCACTTTATCAGGGGGAGAGTTGCAGATGCTTTCCATCGGCCGGGCGCTCATGGCCAGGCCAAGATTGCTGCTTCTGGATGAACCTTCCATGGGACTCGCGCCGCTGATCGCGCAGGAAATATTTCAGGTCATTGCCGGTTTGTCGCGTGAAAAAAGCACGACGATTTTACTTGTGGAACAAAACGCGCGCGCGGCTCTGAAAATAGCGCATCGCGCCTATGTTCTGGAAACAGGCCGACTGATTCTGGAGGGAATGGCGGCTGATCTTCTGGAGAACAAGGAAGTGCAGCGCGCCTATCTCGGGAAAGACAAAAAAGAAATATGGGAGCGCTGAATATATCAATATTAACGAAAAAATTCAGTTTTATCAGCCAAACCGGTTTATAATTGGGGGAGGGTTATCTATGGTTATCTGGGATGAAAAAAACGAATGCATGTCGCGTGATGAAATCGAGCAGCTGCAGTTGGAAAGATTTCAGGCCGTCATGAACAGGGTTCATAAAAATGTTGTTCATTACCGAAAGACCTTTGATAAGCTGGATATTATCGCTGAGGATATCCGTTCGCTTTGTGATCTGGAAAAAATTCCGTTTACCACCAAGGAGGATTTGCGGAATAATTATCCCTATGGCATGTTTGCCGTGCCGCTGCGGGAGGTGGTGCGCATTCATTCATCTTCCGGCACCACCGGCAAGCCGATTGTGGTGGGATACACAAAAAACGACATCAGGATGTGGTCGAATCTAGTGGCGCGCCTGATGACCGCCGCCGGGGTCACGCGCGATGACCTGGTGCAGATTGCTTTCGGCTACGGCATTTTTACCGGCGCTTTTGGCATGCATTACGGCGCGGAAACAATCGGCGCTTCCGTCATTCCGATGAGCACCGGCAATACCGAAAAGCAGATAATGATCATGCAGGATTACAAAACAACGGTGCTGGTCAGCACACCCGGTTACGCGCTGGCTCTGGCACAGCGGATGGAAGAGATGGGCGTCAACCCCAACGCTCTTTCTCTGAAAGTCGGTCTTTTCGGGGGGGAGCCATGGTCGGAAAAAATGCGTGCCGAAATTGAAAGCAGGTTGATGCTTAGCGCTACGGATAATTACGGTCTTTCCGAGGTAATCGGCCCGGGTGTGGCTGGCGAGTGCTCCTGCAAAAACGGTCTGCATATATATGAAGACGCCTTTATCCCGGAAATTATTGATCCGGAAACCGGCAAAAAGCTTTCACCCGGCGCGGAAGGCGAACTGGTGCTCACAACGCTGACTAAAGAGGCGTTTCCCATGGTTCGTTACCGAACGGGCGACATTACATCTCTGAATTACGCAAAATGCGATTGCGGGAGGACTTTGGTGCGGATGCAGAAAGTCATGCGTCGGTCCGATGATATGTTGATTATCAGGGGTGTTAATGTTTTTCCGGCGCAGATTGAGGAAGCTCTTTTCAGCGTGGCCCAGGAGAAGCCGCCATATCAGCTGATTATCGAAAGAAAAGGCGCTATGGATAACCTCGAGGTTGTCGTGGAAGTCACCGATAAGATATTTTCTCTGGAACTGCAGAAGCAGCGCTCATTTGTGGAGACGGTGAAAAAACGCATCAGCGCTCAGGCGGGGATTAATGTTGATGTCAAGCTGGTGGAAGCCCGCAGCATCCCGCGGCATGACGGTAAAATCACGAAGGTAGTCGATAAAAGGCAAATATAAAAAAGCTCCCTTATCTTTTGGAGGTTAAGAGTTGTTTTTTGTTATTTTTGTTTTTTTAGAATCTCCAGCAGTTTGTCGCGGTAATAATAGGCGAAGATAAAAATAACCGCTCCGATCCCCACCATAACTGCCAGAGCGAAATATTGCTCATTGCGGGCGACATTTCCGGTGATGGAAAGCATGATTGTGCCGATCAGACGCCCGGCTACGGAAATTATCAGAAATGTCCATGTGGGAATGCGGCTGACGCCTAAAATATAGCACAAATAATCTTTGGGAAAACCGGGAATCAAAAAAAGCAAAAAGGATACAATCATCCCTTTGTGCTCCATGAAATCTTCAAATTTTTCGAAAATATCCTTTTTGACGAATTTTTCCAAAAGCGGCATGCCGAAAAAGCGCGCCAGCATAAAAGCCAGCCAGGAGCCCAGCGTCAGGCCGACGGTGGAATAAATAGTGCCCCAGAGAGGGCCGTAGAGAAAGCCGCCGATGAAACCGGTGATCTCTCCCGGAATGGGGGCGGCCACAACCTGTGTTATTTGCAACAGAATAAAGACAATCGCGTCATAGGGGTGAAATGATTTGATAAACAGAATTAATTTTGTTTTATCCTTAAAATAAAGGTGCAGGTCGAAATGATAAAAGAGATAAGCGCCCAGGGAAATGAGCAAGATCAGCAATATTATTCTGAAGGCAACGCTGTTTTTCATGAAAATATTTTTGAAATTTCTTTTTAATGCTATGATGTATTTTTATATCAATATTATTTTTTCGTCAATTGAATTAAAATTAAAGGCTTGGCAAAACAGTTGACTAAAAGCATTCAATATGCGAGAAAAACGCATCTCCATCAAATAAAAGTGACAAGCGTCACTGAGAAAGCATGGTCATAATTCATTTTAAGCAAATGAAGGGGGAAAATATTATGTCCAAAGTAGCGCAGAAACTGGATAAAACAAGAGACGATATATATAAGGACGCGCCGGTGGCCAAATTCGGGCAGAGGAAACCCGATTTCAGCACCATGGGGAAGAAGATGAAAAACCCGCACAGAAAATTCCGCGAGGTTGTATGCGTGGAGGCCTGCCGCACGCCTTACGGACGCTCCGGCGGGGCGCTCAAGGATTTTTCGGCGATGGAATTAGGCGCGCTGGCGATTAAGGAAGTTCTACGCCGGACGGAAGGCAAGGTGAAACCGGGTGACGTGGATTATATTTTTATGGGGCAGGTTGTTCCCGCCGGTTGCGGCCAGATTCCCGGCCGGCAGGCGACAATTTTGGCCGGTGTGCCGGAATACGTGCCGTCTATCACGGTCAACAAGGTTTGCTCCTCCGGCATCAAGACAATTGATTTGGCTTTTCAGATGATTCTTTTGGGGCGCGCCGATATTTGCATCGCAGGTGGTCAGGAAAGCATGAGCAACTGCCCTTTTGTGTTGCCGGATATGCGCTGGGGCGCCAGAATGGCGCTGCCCAACGGACGCGTGGTTGATTCCATGGTCTATGACGGCCTGTGGGACGCTTTTTATAATCGCCATATGGCGATTCACGGCTCGGAAGTAGCCGATGAATTTGGATTTACCAGAGAGGAACAGGACGAATGGGCGCTCAATTCGCAGATGAACGCGGTCAAAGCGATGAACGAAGGCAAGCTTGCTGAAGAAATTTTTCCCGTGGAAGTAAAGCAGGGCAAGAAAGTTTTTATTATGGATAAAGACGAAGGGCCGCGTCCGGACACGACGTTGGAGGGGCTGGCGAAGCTCCCGCCGGTGTTCGGCCACACAAGCACCGTTACCGGTAAGCCTGGCTCCGTCACGGCCGGCAACGCTCCCGGCGTGAATGACGGCGGCGATGTCTGTTTGTTGATGAGCAGGGAAAAGGCTGATGAGCTTGGTTTAAAACCGCTTTTTACCATTGTGGATTACGCGGAAGTATCTCAGCCGACAAAAGATATTGCCACCGTGCCCGGATTGGCGATTAAAAAAATTTTGGAACAAAACGAAATGACGCTGGAGCAAATGGATTTGATCGAAATAAATGAGGCTTTTGCCGCGGTAGCGCTGGTGAGCTGCCGCTCCATTTTGGGCATGTCCAAGGAAGAGATGTTTAAGAAAGTCAATATCAACGGCGGCGCGGTGGCCTATGGCCATCCCATCGGCGCCACCGGCGCGCGCATCGTTATGACGCTGGGCTACGAACTCAGGCGTCGCGGCGGCGGTTGGGGCGTTTGCGGAATTTGCTCGGGACATGCGCAAGGCGACGCGATGCTCATCCGCGTGGATAAGTAAAAATATTTAAACGGAAAGATTATTTTAATTGCCGGCAAGAGGATTATTGCTGAATAAAGCAGCGCTGAAGCGTTGCTCTGTGCCCGGCAGGCGGACAATTCTTTTTAAAACAAAATCGAAGAGCAAAGGGTTATAATCATAAATTTCCTGCAGCGCTCTTTGTTCTTCTGTGGTTATATATCCCTTCTTTGCCAATTTATGCGTGTGGATCAGGATGTTGATGGCGGGAAGGGGATAATCACTGCCGTTGATTAGGCGCGCGTGAAGGTTGCGGTGTTTGATTAGTGTGGCTAACGCGACGTCCATACGGTTAAACTGTGTTATGCCGGAAATATCGGCAAACAGAAGATCCTTGTATTTTTCTTCGGCCATCAGGCGCATGAATAAATTGAAATTATGAATTTTTTCTTTCTGCGGGTTATCCAGGTCGTCGTTCCTTCCGGCGGAAGCGCAATGCGCGATGATCACCTTTATCCCCATATTCAGCGGTTTGCGCAACAATAATGGATTTCCGAAAGATTGTGATCCATGACTTTTCAGCGCATATTCTTCGCCGGCATGCGTTAACAGCGCCATATTATATTTTTTCATTGTCTTGTAAAAAGGCACAAGCGCATTGTCTGCCGGATTAATGCCCTGAACATTCGGGATCCACTTTACCATGTGGACACCTTGTGCCGCCCATTTTTCCAATTCGGCGAGGGCATCCTTGCGGTAAGGATGGATGGAAATTACCGGCGAGAAAATATCCGGATAGTCGCGGGCCAGACTGACGACATAGGAATTAGGAACGTAGTAGTCTGTCTTTTCAAAAACCGCGTTTCCTTCTTTGTCATGATACTTGTCAAAGGCCAGCAGATAAAGGCGCACGGGAAATCCCATATTGCGCGCTAATTTCACCAGGTGTGAAATATAATGTTTGCCGATCTTATTATTTACCTTAACCTGTGCCGCGCTGAAGTAGGCATTCATTCTTAAATAATTTGTAATGTTCCACAGCGACAAGTTTTTATGATTAACAAAACAACCGTCATTTTCATCACCCAGAACATGTACATGCAGATCGTAGGCGAACTTGCCGGGAAGATCATGCCATGCCTTTTCTACCAGGGTACGCGCCTGCGGACTGGCTTCAGAAAAAAACTTTTCCGGATCCTTGGTGGAAGAGCCGCAAATTTTATCCACTGGCAGGCAGCCGTTAAGAAAAAACAGCCCGGATAAAGCAAACAGCACAAGAGATTTTGCTATTTTCATGATTTAATTATTGTCAGTTTCAGGCCAGAATGTTCTGCGCGACAGCGGCGATTTGGCGGCAATACTTTTCCGTTTCTTCCCTGGTCGGGCCTTCCACCATCACGCGGCACATGTTCTGCGTTCCGGAATAGCGCACAAGCACGCGGCCTTTGTCGCCGAGTTTTTCCTCGACTTCCTTAATCGCGGCCATTATTTCCGGCACGGATTCTATTTTCGGCTTCTTTTTCACTTCCAGGTTGATCAGCATCTGCGGAAACACTTTCATAATAGCGGCCATTTGTGAGAGCGGTTGGGCTTCTTTCTTCATGGCGGCAAGCACTTGCAGCGCGGTGATTAACCCGTCGCCGGTGGTGTGGTGTTGCGTAAAAATAATATGGCCAGAGTCCTCCCCGCCGATGACCGCGCCGCGTTTTTGCATTTCTTCCAAAACATAGCGGTCGCCCACGTCGGTCAGCACTGAATCGATGCCGAGCTTCTGAAAAGCTATGGTTAAGCCCACATTGCTCATCACCGTGCGCACCACCAGATTGTTGATGAGCTTGTTTTCTTTCTTTAAAAGAGCGGCGCAGATGGCCAAAATTCTATCGCCGGTAAGAATATTGCCCTTCTCGTCCACGCAAATCACGCGGTCGCCGTCACCGTCAAAGGCAAAACCCGCGTCGGCGTTTTGGCGTAGCACCTCGGCGGCAAGCTCCTCGGGATGCTGGGAGCCGCAATTCAGATTTATATTTTTCCCATCCGGTTGATTAAAAAGGGTGGTTACCGAGCATCCCAGTTCCGAAAAGAGCGCGGGGGCGACTTTATACGTCGCGCCGTGCGAACAATCCAGGACAATTTTTGTTCCTTCTGGCTTGAGGTTTCGCGGAAAAGAAGCCTTTAAAAAATCAATATAACGATCGCCGGCATCATCCATGCGTAATAATTTTCCCGTCCGGTCCACGGGAGGGAATAGTGTTTGGGAATTTCCGGACAAAATTAGCTCTTCGATTTGATGTTCTTTTTTGTCGGAGAGCTTGAATCCCTCATTGTTGAATATTTTTATGCCGTTATCCTGCGAGGGATTATGGGATGCGGAAATAACTATTCCCGCGTCGGCGCGCATGCTCCTGGTTAAAAGGGCTACCGCTGGCGTGGGAATCACGCCCATGGAAATGGCGTCAGCGCCCAGCGAACAAATGCCGGTCGCGATTGCCTCTTCGAACATGTCGCCGGAGGCGCGTGTATCTTTTCCGATAATTATCCGCGGCGTGTGACCCTTTCTCAAGGAAAGATGGGCGATGGCTCGCCCCACTTCCACTGCTATTTCCGTGGTCATCGGATATTCATTGGCCACGCCTCTGATGCCGTCTGTGCCGAAAAGTTTCTTCATGAAAGAGTTTTTTACCTGACATAATCTGTTTTTGCAACATGCAAAAAGTATTTGACGGCGGCTTTTTTTTAAGTATTGATAACAGATTATAAACCAAAATTTATCAAATAGCAGAAATATGAGGTATGATAAAATGAAACATAAAGTCACAGTTGTCGGGGCGGGGAATGTCGGGGCGACCGCGGCGCAAAGACTGGCTGAAAAAGAGCTCTGCGACGTTGTTCTGGTGGATATTATTGAGGGGGTGCCGCAGGGAAAATCCCTGGATTTAACGCAGGCCGCGCCGATCGAAAAGCATGATGCCCATCTGACAGGGGCTAATTCCTACGAAGCGTCAGCAAGCTCGAATATTGTGATTATCACCGCGGGAATTCCGCGCAAGCCGGGCATGAGCCGTGACGATCTTTTGTCTACCAACCGCGGTATTATCAAAAGTGTTACCAAAGAAGTAGTCAAATATTCGCCAAACGCCATTCTGATTATTGTCAGTAATCCGCTGGACGCGATGTGTCATGTGGCGCTGGACGAAAGCGGTTTTCCCAAGCACAGAGTCATCGGCATGGCGGGCGTTCTGGATTCTGCGCGCTTTCGCGCTTTCCTTTCCATGGAACTCAATGTTTCCGTGGAAAATATTCACGCGCTGGTTCTCGGCGGGCATGGCGACACAATGGTGCCCCTGCCGCGTTTTTCCACAGTGGCGGGAGTGCCGATTACGGAACTTATCGAAGCCAGACGCATTGAAGAGATGGTTACGCGCACGCGCAACGGCGGCGCGGAGATTGTGAGCCTTTTGAAAACCGGCAGCGCTTATTATGCGCCTGCTTCTGCGGCAGTGGAGATGGCCGAATCTATCTTAAAGGACAAAAAGAAGATATTGCCCTGCGCCGCGTATCTGGAAGGAGAATACGGGATTTCCAATTTGTTTGTCGGCGTGCCGGTAAAGTTGGGCTCCAAGGGTATTGAACAGATTATCGAGTTGAAACTTACCGCGGAAGAACAGCAGGCTCTGAAAAAATCCGCCGCGGCTGTTCAGGAACTCGTGGATTCCATGAAAAAAATGTCTTAATCTTGTTGTCATTGCGTTATCACGCCGTGGCGTGATGACGCAATCTTTGCTTTGCGAAGGTTTATGGGACGGCTTCAGTCATTTCCTGGCCATGATATTATGAAGTTCAAAGAAATGCCGGGCTATTCAGAATATTTTTAGACTCGATGAAAAGGATGCCATGAAACGTAAAATAATCAAGATTGACGAAGAAAAATGCACGGGATGTGGCTTGTGCGTGCCGGGTTGCGCGGAAGGCGCCATTCAGATTATCGACGGCAAGGCCAGACTGGTGAGTGATGTTTACTGCGATGGTTTGGGCGCTTGCCTGGGCGAATGTCCCGAAGGAGCATTATCAATAGAAGAACGCGACGCCGAAGCGTTTGATGAAAAACAGGTTCAGGAGCATCTGGCGAAAACTTTCGTCAGGCCCATCGCGCATGGTTCGCCTGTCATGCCGCAGCAGGGCTGTCCCGGCTCCGCGCATGTGGCACTGGAGAGAAAAGGCGCGGCTGTTTTGTCCGCTGCCCCTGGCGCGGTGCAGTCATCCGAACTTACGCACTGGCCGGTGCAGTTGCCTCTGGTGAATCCCGCCGCGGATTTCTTCCGCGGTCAGGACGTGGTTTTGGCCGCAGATTGCGTCGCCTACGCGCTAGGCGATTTTCATCAGCGATTTTTAAAAGGTAAAAGTCTAGCAATTGCCTGTCCGAAACTCGATGATGGACAGGAAGAATATATTGAAAAAATCAGACGCCTAGCGGATGAGGCCAAAATCAACACGCTGACCGTGATCATCATGCAGGTTCCCTGTTGCCGCGGGTTGATGCAGGTAGCCCAGACGGGCTTGCAGAAAGCCAAAAGAAAAGTGCCGCTCAAAGCGGTTATTGTAGGTATCCGCGGCGAAATTCTTTCCGAAGATTGGGTTAACTAAGCGCTTAATTTTTACCTATGCTTATTATTTGCGCTGAATGAGTAAGGAGGGGAATGAATCTATTGCTCGCTGATGCGCTGGTGGCGGCGCATTTTTTATTTATCGCCTTTGTCGTGGCGGGCGGCGCGCTGGTAATATTTTGGCCGCGCGCGGCCTGGCTGCATCTTCCGGCGGCATTATGGGGAGCGGTTGTGGAATTTACCGGCTGGATTTGCCCTCTGACGCCGCTGGAAAATCATTTTCGTGCGCTTGGCGGCAGTTATAATTACAGCGGCGATTTTATCGCGCAATACCTCTTGCCTCTGATTTATCCGGAAAATTTAACGAGAGAAATACAATTTGCGCTGGGAGCGGCCGTGGTCGCCATAAATATCATTTTTTACACGCTGGCCATCAGAAGGCACAGGCGTGTAGCCGCCGGATGATTACATCATAAACAAATTATTTTCTGACGCCGGACGCAAGCAGCATCACGCCGCCGAAACCCATGGTCAGCATGACTATCTTAATGAGCCATCCCAAATAAGGCAGCCAGCCCAAAATCAGAAGTAAAATCAGGCCGCCGAACGTTTCTTTAAAAAGCGATTTTTCCCGTGAGGAAAATATTGCCGATAAGGTGAAGTCACCGAGGATAGCCGCCGCGGCGATATAGCCAAACATGAAAGCGGCAACCAACGCGATAAAGAAAGCGGGTATTAGGTAAATACCGATGATCGAAAGAATCAGGAAGAGAAAAAAAGGCGTAATCATCAAGGTAATGAAAAAGCCCACAAAAAAAGATTTAACCTTGTTGTTTTGAACTATTTTTTTCAGCGCGTTTATTGAGCCGGGAAAGATAAAAACTAAGAAAAGGGCCAAAATAAAAATGATCGCCTGAAAAAGAAAAGAAAAAATGTTTACAAGATCCGGCCATCCTTCGGGCTCGCCGCGGAAAAAAGAGCTGAAACTGTTTTTGATATTGGCGGAATTAATCTCGGTGGTTTTTCCGAAAACCTGCGCGCTGCTGCCTTGGGCAATAACTCCGCCCAGGGAAAAAACATTGCCCCGCACCACGGCTTTGCCCGTCAGCACGACCGAGCCGCCCAGGGCGATAACATTTCTTTCGACCAGACCGCTGACCGTTATCTGACTGCCGAAAGTTATGACATTATCAACAGTTTCATTTTCCACCACCGTTACGGGCGAGCCGAGCTTGATAATGGTTTTTGCTGCCGCGGTCGGTGCAACCAAAAACACTAAGGCCAAAACCGCGAAAATTACTTTTTTGTTCATATCTTCCTCAAACGGCGTGCCTGATCAACGCAGAGCCCATGTTGCTGCAAAACATCTGCCTATGCTTATCAATAAAGTCCAAATCTTGTTTATATTAATTTCAAGAGGTGTTATAAGCATAAAAAAGTCCTCGCAGATATATGTAGAAAAGGAAGGATATGTCAACATGAAAAAAATTATCATTGCGCTTTTTGTCATCGTTGCGGCCGCCGTTGCCGCCTACTATGCGTTTCCGGAAAAAGTCGCCGGTTTTATGATCGACCGGGCCCGCAGCGCCGCGGGTTTGAGCAAGAAGCAGGTAACAATTGAAGATCATAATATTGTTTATCTGGAAGGGGGCAAAGGACCGACGATTCTGCTGTTGCATGGCTATACGGGGGAAAAAGACAATTGGCTGGGCTTTGCCGCATATTTAACCAAAGATTACCATGTGGTCATTCCCGATATCCCCGGATACGGAGAAAGCACCAAACTGATGGACGCACCGTATGATCTAAATAACCAGATTATCCGCTTGCATAAATTTGCTCGCGCGCTGAATCTGGAAAAATTCCATATCGCCGGAAGTTCCATGGGCGGACTTTTCGCGGGTACCTACGCGGTACGCTATCCTGAGCAAGTGCTGAGTGTGGGGCTTTTTAATGCCGCCGGAGTGTCCTCGCCGCAAAAAAGCGCAGTGATGAAAAAAATTGAAGCGGGTGTTAATCCGCTCGTGCTGCAAGACGAGAAGGATTTTCTGCGCATTTATCAGATGCTTTTTGTCAATCCGCCCCCTTTGCCTTATCCGTTCAAAAAAGTATTTATGCAGGCCGCCCTGAATAACCGCGGCTTTTATGAAAAAGCACTGCGGGAAATAGGCCCGGATTTTTTATCACTGGAAAGACAACTGCCCCGGATAAAGGCGCCGGTACTCATCGTCTGGGGTGACCAGGATAAAATTCTGGATGTTTCCAGCGTTGCCGTCTTTGAAAAAGGCATAAAAAATCATCAAACCGTGATTATGAAAGATTGCGGACATGTGCCGATGATTGAAAGGCCAGAGGAAGCGGCGAGGCATTATCTGGATTTCATCGAGAATCTGAAAAAGCGCTAAGGTGTTTATTAATACGCCCGTTGTTCAAAAAGGAAAGTCAGCGTCCGGCATTTGCGGACGCTTAACCGGCTTGACGGCGTGCACATATTTGACAGCCTGTTCGTGGGTATCCAAAGCGTGGACAACGATGGCTTTGGGCGTTGTCGGACAGACCAGCTGGCAGGCGCCGCAGCCGATACAGTATTTGGTATCTACTTCAGGATAGAGAATGTTCTTTTTGTCGATAAAGCTGATGGCGTGCGTGGGGCATACCTCGCCGCAGGCGCCGCAGTTGTTATGATCTACATAGACCACGCAGATGTCCTCAAAAATTTCGGCCTTTCCTATCCGCACCAGTTTTTTGTCTTCCAGCGCCAGCGGCAGTATCGCGCCCGTAGGGCAGACGTTCCCGCAGACATTGCATTCGTAATCGCAAAAGCTTCTTTCAAAATCCATCAGCGGCTGCATTAAGCCCGCAGCGCCATATTCAAAAAAAGAAGGAGTTAAAACTTTGGTCGGACAGGCGCTCACGCACAGATGGCAGGCGCTGCAAAACTGCGTAAAACGCCGCAGGTTAACCGCTCCGGGTGGGGTTGCCGGCGGTTTCTGACTCCGGCGCGCAGCATACAGGGCCGCGCGCACTTTGTTGTTGAAAGCAAGCAAGACGGAAAAAAGGGCCGCCGCGCTGCCGATGACAAAACTGCGGCGCTGCGCCGACCATTTTTTCTGCGCGGCCAATGACGGAGCATATTGATATTTGATTGCCGGCTGGGGACAGGCGGCCACGCAATTGAAGCAGGCTACGCAACGGGTTGTATCGATAGTTTTGTCATTCGGATTGATGCAGCCTGCCTTGCAGACGGTTTCGCAGCGCAAGCACTCTGCGCAATGGTTCTCGTCCAGCGTGAACTTAAATAAAAAAAGACGGGAAATCAGACCAAGCAGCGAACCCACAGGGCAAACCGTGTTGCAGTAAAGCCGCCCGTGGCGCGCTGAAAGAAGCATGATACTGAAAAAGAACAGCAGGCTGACAACCAGCGCCAGAGGAGGAATATAGGCGGTTTCTTTCTGAAACAGGTATATATGGAAGAACTTGGGAATTTCGATGGCTAAGTTATAAATCCAGACAAAAGAAGGCTCCATCACATGATTAATGATCCTGCCGGTTAGTGAATATGGATCCAAAAGGTTAAGCAAAACCAAAGAGCCGGAAAGCGTCAGAGCAACCGTCAAAGCCAGTATCGAATAACGCAGCCAGGGAAGCGGCTTTTGAAAAGAATGATTTTTGCGCTTGCGAAGCCTGCGGGACAGCGCGATGGAAAAATCCTGCATTGCTCCCAACGGGCAGAGAAACGAGCAGTAAACTCTGCCGAAAAGCAATGAGATGACCAAAAGAAAAACCAGCCCCATGATGACCAAGAAACCCGGGTTGCTGATAATTTTGATGAGAACCGGCACAAACTGAAAAGACAGCAAAACAGAGGAAAGCGAGGTAGCTGTTCTTTCACTGCTGAGAAAAAGGATAACAAATAAAGTAAATATGAGCGAGGAAAATAAAATGCGGATTTTAATCAGGCGCAATGAAGATGTCCTTTACAGGGCGAAAGTCACTATTCTAAGATCTTTCAAATTCATGTTGCCGATTTTCTGCGCATGGGCCATTTTAATGTAGCCGATTTCTTCCGGTTCTCTGCCGAATATTCTGGTCGCCGCCGCGTCCACGGCGACGATATCGCGGGAGAGGAGAATGGTTTTCTTCAGCTGCACGTTGGTCGGGTTTTCCACATTCTGGCCGGAGGGGCCGTGGCTCATCATCACGCGGTAGGCATCCACAATGTTTAAATCTGGTTTGCGGTAAAGGCAGAAATCGGCGATGCACTGATCCAAGCCGGTCAGGTGGTATTCCATGCGGTTTTTGATTATTCCCATAAGGTTTTTCATCGCTATGGAAAGATGCGCGGAGCCGTGATGTTTGAGCACCGGCACATTGATAAAGACATCGGTATCCAAAATCAGACTGTGCACTTCCGCCGTTTTCAGAGTTTTACCGCCCGGTATTTCCACTTTGCGGTAGCTGAAATCATCCACCGGGACAACGATTGCCCGCGCTTCTTTGGCCGCATCTTCGATGCCGCTTAGCCTGTAGCAATTCCGGGCGTTGGCGGAGGTGGGCAAAACCACATTGTCAAAAACATAAACCCGCCGCGCACCGGCGGCATAACAGCTCTCCACAATGGTTTTCACCAAAAGAGGATTGGTGGTCGCGGCGGCCTGAGACAGGCGCGGAAAACCGATATTGGGCTTTACCACAACCGTCTGACCTTTTTTGACGAACTGGCTCATGCCACCCATGAGCTCAATGCCTTTGTTAAACAAGGTATCCGGCTCGCCGTTACGCACGGCGACAAGGTCAGGCAAGCCCTGCGGGGCGTTCTGCGCCAGCAGAAAATCCGGTTTTCCCAAAATCATGGCACCGCCCGCAACCATCCCCAGGGACAATCCCTTTTTGAGAAACTGCCGCCGATTGGTTTTATTCTCGTCGGTCATGATTTTATCCAGGTAATAAGTAAAACGTACAAAGGTCTTATGGCTTGTGCCCGAAAAGTTTTCTCAGCGGCACAATGTTCGCCTGGATAAGCGCCGCCCATAAAACATTTCCCAAAAGCAGCACCACAACAAGCCGTGCAATGAAATCCGCGGAAAGCCCAGCGAGATAATAGTCAGTCAGAATGAGCCAGGGCAACTGGATCATATAGGCCAGCAGCACGGAAAGAATAACTTTCCCCGTTTTTTTATAAAACAGCGCGGCCATGGCGCCGAAAAGGGCATTGCCCACAAGCACATAAGGATTGCCCAGAAAAAGCGCGGTGTAAAGAGAGCCGGAGATACCCGCAACAATTCCGCCGGGCAGGCCGAGAATCACCGCGGCTAAAATGACTGCCGCCGGGAAAAAATGAATCTTCCAGCTTTCGGCAAAAGTTATATTGATCACGCTCAGCAGAATAGGCAGCGCAAATAAAAGGACAAACGCGCTGATTGCTTTGCGGTAAGTATTGATACCGCTTTCGGTTTTCACGGAAAAATCAGCCATTTTTTCACCTCGTTTTGTTGATTGTAAAATAAGTATAAGGACAAGAGAGGGGCGTGTCAACGAAAAACGAAAACGTCTGACCGGTGGTTTTTATTCAGGTTTTACATGAAAAAGCGGCAACGCCAGATGGCGGCGGCGGGTTTCTCCCTTGTGCTGAGTCTGTTCACGGGCTGTCGGGTTGCCACGGCGACCCCGGCCCAGTTTTTCTATCAGGTGGGACGAGCCCAGATGCAGGGTGTGTTTGCCGTATCTTTGCCCTAAATCATCGGCGGCGCTGTAAATTTCTCTTATTTTTTGCGCCTGCACGGGATCATCAAAAAGCGAATACTGGATGTTTCGGTCGGAGACTAAATCGCATAGAATCACGCCGGTGGCGCGGTAAAGGTCAGATGCGCGATAACATTCGTTGAAAAGCTCGCGGATAACACCGGTGAATTCCAGCGGGCGGCAGCAGGGGCGGGAAAGAACAGCTTCGCTGCCGCTTGTCTCAAAATCCTGTCTCTTTAAAAACACCACAATTTTTTTCGGCGCGAGGTTATAACGCCTTGCTTTGATGCAGGCGGATTCCATATTGCGCATCAGTTGCGCGAAAAGATAGTCGGCATCGGAGGTTGGCGGCGCGAAAGTTTTGGTTTTGCTGATGGAGGCGTAGGTGCTTTTCTCTTCGGGCACCACCGGATAAACGGATTTGCCGCGCAGCTCCTGCCAGATTTCCACGCCTGGCTTGGTGAATTTTTTCAAAACCGTTTCTTCGGGAAGCCCGGCGAAAGCCAGCGCCGTGCGCACGCCCATTTTGGCCAGATAATTAGTGGTGGCAGGACCGATGCCCCAGATTTTTTCCACCGGCAGGTCCCGCAGATATCGCGCGATGTCCCGTCCTTTGATTATCGTCATGCCGGATGGCTTTTGATGCTTGGAAGCGACTTTGGCCAGCACCTTGGTGATGCTCAACCCCACGGAAACGGTAATGCCCAGTTCCTTCTCAATTTCTTTTTTCATGTTCAGCGCGATTTCCTCGTAGGAGGAATGCAGCGCGCGGCGCATGCCGGTGATATCGGCAAAAGCTTCATCGATGGAATATTCCTCGACGTCGGGCGTAAAGCGGCGCATGATGGAAAACATCCGCCGCGAAAACAGGCTGTAGGTTTCATAATCCGATGGCAGGATAATCAGATTCGGGCAGATTTTGCGCGCCTCCGGCAGCGACACGCCGCGCCTGACGCCTATTTTTTTCGCCGCGTAACTCGCGCAGGCTACAATACCGCGTTCGCCACCGGTGATGAGCGGTTTGCCTTTCAGCTCCGGATGAATCGCTTCTTCGCACGAGGTAAAAAAAGCGTCGCCGTCGATATGCACAATCGCCCGCGGCCATGAAGAAAGAGAAAATAATTGCTGGGACATAAAACTTTTAAAAAGTGTAGATAAAAAATCAAGAAAGATTCAGTTATTGGCGGTTTTTAACAAAAATAATTTCCAACCGGTTTGGGTAACTGAATAACTCAATAATTTATTTTATCATGCTTTTTTATCCATTCGTCAAAGACACGCAGCGAGTCGTCTCTCAATATTGATTCCATAGGAATGCTCCGTTCAGAAGGCGGCATATTTAATTCTTTGTAGAGCAGATCATCAGCAAAACCTATTTTAGCCGCGTCCTTTCTGGTGCAGCCGAAAACAACTTTTGATATTTTCGCCCAATAAACAGCGGCCATGCACATGGGGCACGGCTCACACAATGTATAGAGGGTGCAATCCTCCAGATGAAAACTTTTGATATTATGACAGGCCTGGCGTATGGCCTCTATTTCCGCGTGAGCGGTAGGATCATTTTTATAGAGGACGCGATTGTTTCCTTTTCCGATGACTGTTTTATCTTTAACCACAAGGGCGCCAAAGGGCCCGCCTTCGTTGTTGCGCATGCCTTGCAGCGCCAGCTCAACAGCCATTTGCATAAATTGTTTGTCTGAATTGTTCATAATTTAAAATCGATTTAGCGAAAAGCTGAGTCGAAACAGCCCAGCGGGCTGCGATCGGCTCTAGCGCCAGGTTACACGTTATTTATTACTAAAAAATAGACTCTCAAGATTGCTCGATTAAAGTCTATACTTGCTTAAATGCTCCAGAAGTTCCCTGCTTGGAGCAGCCGAATGATAGTGGTTACTTTGAATCCAAGATGGTGTGTTCAACCAGTTTGTTGTTTTTCCAATTATTTCAACGAGCATGTCATGTTCTACCAAATACCAAAATCCATTCACGGGAAACGCTACATATAGACCTTTACCAAGGTATTTCTTATCTATGTTTACTCGTCCTTTTAATTGGACTTTCAAGGTCTCGTTACCGTCTTTGTGATATGCAATGAAATCTGCGCCTTGCCAATCATCTGATAGCTTAATGCAATTGAAACCATAATCCGCTAGAACAGCTGCTATTTTCTGGAAATTATATATTTCTTGTTGTTTCGCATTGAGGTTTTTGTACTCTATTTTCTCAAATGCCATATTTTATCCTTTTCTACTATTCGATAATATTCGTGTAACAATGTTTATATAGACCTATGCTAATATAGCAAACGCTGCAAATTTGCTGTATAAGCGCCAATGTTGAAATTGTCTGTTTCGGCTTTGATATCTTAATATTAAATAACAATCAACTTCTTTCATTTTTCCCATCCCCATTTGATCAAGCGAGCTTAGCGCGTCAGAAGCGATATACAAACGGGAAGAAAGAAGAGTGCCGATGCGGCAATAAGGCCGTAGGAAAACCAATTAATATATTTTTCGTATTTTGGCAGACGTTCATCCCAATCACTGCGCTCGATAAATTGGCGGAACTTGTGGAGTAGTTTTGTGGGGTAGAGTGTTTTTGGTTTGTCCATGGCGCGCGCTCTGAAGATGTTTTCGGAAAAAATAACTTTGCTTTGCATATAGGATTTCCTCTTTTTTCTAAAAAATTATTTATGGTATTTACGCACCACGGCGGTAATCACCCCCGCGATGCGCAGTTCTTCTTTGGGAATAATCGGCGGGTATTTGGGATTGGCCGCCTCCAGCGTTACTGTTTTTCCTTTTTTGCAAAAATATTTCATCGTCCAGTTGCCGTCCACTTCCGCCAGGATGATGTCGCCGTTTTTCGGCTCTCTGCCGCGCTCCACAATCACCAGATCTTTGTCCATGATGCCCGCGCCCGACATGGAATCGCCGGTGACGGAAAGAAGAAAGGAATTATCGGGCCGGTTGACCAGATATTCGTCAAAGGAAATAACATCGCGCAGTTCTTCTTCCGCGGGCGAGGGAAATCCGGCGCAGACATCTCCGGCCAGCGGCAGCGCCAGCGACAGGCGCGCGGGCGCCAGAAATCCTTTGGCGTCTTTTTGCAGCGCTCCCGCGCTGATCAGTTTTTTCACCCAGAAGTCGACAACGCTTTTGGAACGCACGCCGATGATCTCCGCCATTTCCGAATAAGTCGGCATGCGCCGGTTACGCCGGAAAAAGGCGAAAATCTTTTTTTCCACATCTTCTAAAGTTCGCTTGACTTTCATGGCAGCTATGCTATAGAACGATTGTTCTATTGTCAAGGGTTTTTATTGCCGGCAGGGCAGGTAAGTTTAAAAACACCGGCAAAAATATTTGACAGGCAGGGGGAAAAAAGCTAGCCTGTAAAAACTTAACTAGTTGAAAACAATTGATATTTCATCCAGGCGCTTCATTATGGTTACAAAAGACAAAATTATTAAGGTTTTGGCCACCGGTTTTGGTGCGGGTCTTTCACCCGTGCTGCCGGGGACGGCGGGAACGCTGGTGGGGGTATTGCTTTGCCTGGCCTTTCTGCCCCTGCACTGGGTTTTCCGGTTTTTATTTGTGGCGGTTTTGGCGGGAGTTGCTGTTTATGTGAGCGGGCGCGCGGAGGAAGTTTACGGCAAAAAAGATGACCAGCGCATTGTTATTGACGAAATCGCCGGATTTCTTCTGGCTATGCTTCCGGTAGCGATAAATTTTTTAAACCTTTTGCTGGCTTTTGTCCTGTTTCGTGCCTTCGATATTTTAAAGCCCTTTCCGCTGCGTGATTTTCAGAAATTTCCCGGCGGCTGGGGCGTGGTGGCTGATGATATCGGCGCGGGCATCTACACGGCCGCGGTATTGCTGCTTTTAGTGATTTTTGGTGTGTTATGAAAATTGGTATTTTAACGATAGGTAACGAATTGATTTCCGGGCGCACGGCCGACGCCAACGCGTCTTTCATCGCGCGCGAGGTTAACCAGGAAGGATGGAGCGTGGAAGCCATTTTGTCCGTCGGCGATGATTTTGCCAAAATCAAAGATCGTCTTAATTATTTGTTGTCCATGACTGACGCCGTAATCTGCACAGGTGGACTGGGTCCTACCGCAGATGATATTACTTCGGCGGCCATTGCCGCAGCTTTCGGCCTGCCTCTTTACACGGATGAAAATGTTCTCAATTACATCAAGGAAATATTTGCTAAATATAATCTGCGCTGGATAGAAAACAACGCCAAACAGGCGATGTTCCCGCAGGGCGCGCGGGTGATTGCCAACCGGGTGGGCACGGCGGCGGGATTTTTTTTAAAGCCAGAAGGAAAACTTATTTTTGTCATTCCCGGCGTCCCCGGGGAGGCGAGAAGAATGCTGACGGAAGGAGTCCTTCCTGTATTGCGCGAGCACTTCCCGCAGGGGCAGTTGCACGTGGCCAAACAAACGATAAAAACCTTCGGCCTTTCCGAAGCGGCGGTTGATGACGCGCTCAAAAACATTGACTTTAATTCACTTGGCGTGAGCGTTGGCTTTTATCCCGTTTTTCCGGAAAATCATCTGGTTATTATTTCCCGTGAGAAAACGCCGGCAGAGGCGCGGGATAAATTGAAAAAAGCGCAGGATGAAATTACCGCCCGTCTGAAAAAAAATATTTTTCACTACGGCGATAAAATGCTGGAAGAGGTTGTTGCCGGCAAGCTTTTGGAAAAGAAGCTGACGCTCGCGGTGGCGGAATCGTGCACGGGAGGACTCATCACCAGCCGCTTGACCGATGTGCCGGGCAGTTCGGATTTCCTGGAAAGAGGATTCGTAACCTACAGTAACAAGGCAAAAATGGAATTGCTGGGCGTTCCCGCGGCAGTTCTGGAAAAACACGGAGCGGTCAGCGAGGAAACAGCGCGATTAATGGCTGAGGGCGCGCGGCAAAACGCGCAAACGGATTTGGGGCTGGCTTCCACCGGTATTGCCGGACCCACCGGCGGCTCTCAAGAAAAACCTGTCGGGACGGTTTATCTGGCGCTGGCGGACGCGAAAAATACCATCTGCCGTCATTTCGCTTTTCGCTGGGACAGAAGGCGCAACAAGCTAGTTTTTTCCGAAGCGGCGTTGATGCTGCTTTTCGATTATTTGTCCGGCGCGGAGAAATAAATGAATAAAGAAGAAAAAAATATCCGCGCCTTTCTGGCGATTGAGCCGCCTGCCGCTATTCTGGATGCGGTTGGAACACTGCAGGAAAAATTAAAAAAGGAAATAGCCGGAAAAGTAAACTGGACGAAAGCCCAGGGCAATCACCTCACGCTGAAGTTTTTTGGTAATATTAGCCAAAATGATGTAAAAAATATTTGCGCTGCGGCGGAAAAACAGATAGCTTTGATACCTCCGCTTTCTTTGAAAATAGAAAAAACCGGATGTTTTCCCGGCGGCAAAAACCCGCGCGTGCTGTGGCTGGGTGTTACCGGTGACACGGAAAAATTAGCGGCATTGCAGGCTCGACTTGAGGAGGGCTTTGAAAACATCGGCTTTGCGCGCGAAGGCCGCAATTTCCGTCCTCATCTTACCCTGGGACGGATTAAAGATCCCCGCCAGGCAAAAGGGGCGGGCGAAGCCTTGCGCAAATATGAAGATTACTGCGCCGGCGCATTTATTTGTAACGAAATGTTTTTATTTCAAAGTAGGCTTAACCCGCAGGGGGCAATTTATACAAAACTGGAAAAATTTTCTTTTCATTGTTAGGAAACGATTATGGCAAAAAAAGACAAAGTAAACGTGGAAGAAAAAAGCAGGGAAAATAAAACCAATGGAGGGCGGAGTAATATGGGCGCAGACACAGACAGGTCAAAAGCGATGGATTTGGCCATCACGCAGATAGAAAGACAGTTCGGCAAAGGATCGATTATGAAGCTGGGCGGCGGCGAACAGGTGGCGGACATTCCGGCGATATCCACCGGTTCGCTCAGTTTGGATATCGCGCTGGGCACTTTCGGCGTGCCGCGCGGCAGAGTCGTAGAAATTTACGGGCCGGAATCGGGCGGAAAAACCACGCTGGCCCTGCACATCGTGGCGGAGGCGCAAAAGAAAAACGGCCTGGCGGCTTATATCGATGCCGAACACGCCCTCGATGTAACTTACGCCAAGAAAATCGGTGTCAACACCGATGACCTCCTCATTTCCCAGCCGGATACGGGAGAGCAGGCGCTCGAGATCGCCGAAACGCTGGTGCGCAGCGGCGCGCTGGACGTTCTAGTGATTGATTCCGTGGCGGCGCTGGTGCCGAAGGCTGAACTTGAAGGTGATATGGGCGACGCACAGATGGGTCTGCAGGCCCGGCTTATGTCGCAGGCGCTGCGCAAACTCACTGGCAGCATCAGCAAATCCAAGACAACCGTTATTTTTATCAACCAGTTGCGCATGAAAATAGGCGTTTTCTTCGGCAATCCGGAGACAACCACCGGCGGCAACGCGCTGAAATTTTACGCGTCGCAGCGGCTCGATATCCGGAAAATGACATCGCTCAAGTCCGGTCAGGATGTTACCGGTTTCAGAACCAAAGTTAAAGTTGTGAAAAACAAACTGGCTCCTCCTTTCCGGGAAGCTGAGTTTGACATTATTTTTGGCGAAGGCATTTCCCGCGAAGGAGACGTTCTTGATCTGGCCGCGGAGCATGGCATTCTGGAAAAAAGCGGAGCCTGGTATTCCTATAAGGGTGACCGTATAGGGCAGGGACGTGATAACGCCCGTGTTTTCCTCAAGGAAAATCCGGATGTCATGAAGCAGATGGAAAACGAAATCCGGGCGAAGCTGGGCATGGAGACTCTTGAGGAGCAGGAAGAAGATTAGTGAAAGTTTTTGATGCAGCGGCGGCCAAGCAGAAAGCTTATCGCCTTTTGTCGCTGCGGCCGCACAGCGAAAAAGAGCTGAAAAAAAAATTGCGGGAAAAGGGGTTTCCCGCATCCGTTGTATCTGAAACAATCGATGCGTTGCGCGGATTTAATTATTTGGATGATGAATCTTTCGCGCGGCGCTGGGCGACGAATCTGGCCGTAAATAAACAGTGGGGCAATAAAAAAATCACCTTCAGCCTGCGGGAAAAAGGAATTGAGGAGAGGTTGATTGACGCTGCCTTGCAGGTTGCCCGGCAGGATGTTACCGAAGAGGCGGCAGTGGAGGCACTGATCAGGAAAAAAACGTCCGGGAAAAGAACGGATTCTATGGATAATAAGGAAAAACAAAGAATTTTTAAAAGCCTACTGGGGCGCGGTTTTCCCGCCGGGCTTATTTTGCGCAAACTGGGAGAGGCCGAACAAGGAGAATTCGATGGCGATGAAAGGTAACCAGATCAGAGAAAGTTTTTTGAATTTTTTCGCGGGGAAAAAACACACGCTGGTTGCCAGCTCTTCTTTAGTGCCCAAAGATGACCCCACGCTTCTTTTTACCAACGCGGGTATGGTGCAGTTTAAAAACGCTTTTCTGGGCCTGGAAAACAGAGGTTACACCAGAGCCGCTTCCTGCCAGAAGTGCGCCCGCGCCGGCGGCAAGCACAACGACCTGGAGAATGTCGGTGTGACGGCGCGCCATCACACCTTTTTTGAAATGCTGGGCAACTTTTCCTTTGGGGATTATTTCAAGGAGGAAGCCATCGCTTGGGCGTGGGAATACCTGGTGGACGTGATCAAACTGCCCAAGGAAAAACTGTGGGTAACAATTTTTAAGGATGATGACGAGGCGTTTGAAATCTGGAACAAAAAAATGAAAGTTCCCGCCGGGCGCATTGTCCGCATGGATGAGAAAAGCAATTTCTGGATGATGGGGGAAACAGGCCCGTGCGGGCCCTGTTCCGAAATTATTTACGATCAGGGCGAAGGCGCTGGGTGCGGCAGAGACACGTGCGATCTGGACTGTGGCTGTGATCGTTATCTGGAGGTATGGAATCTGGTTTTCACGCAATATGACCGCGATGAAGACGGCAGATTAAATTCGCTGGCCAAGCCCAGCATCGATACCGGCATGGGTCTGGAGCGCCTGGCGGCGGTGGTGCAGGGCGTCAAAAGCAACTATGATACGGATTTTTTTACTCCCCTCATTAAGTTTGTCGAAGAAATCAGCGGTAAAACCTACGGCAAGAAGGAAGAAAATAACGTATCGATCAGGGTCATTGCCGATCACAGCCGCGCGGTGACATTTTTAATCGGTGACGGCATTCTGCCTTCCAATGAAGGCCGTGGTTACGTTTTGCGCCGCATTTTACGCCGCGCCGCGCGCCACGGCAAAATGCTCGGCATTAATAAGCCTTTTTTGTATCAGTGCGCCGAAGTAGTGATGGAGATGATGAAAAACGCCTACCCTGATCTGGCGCAGAAATCTTCATATATTACAAAGGTTATTCTCAACGAAGAGCAGCGTTTTCTGGAAACGCTCGACGCTGGTCTGCGCATCTTGCAGGAAGAAACCGCGGCATTAAAAAAAGCAGGCAAGTCCGTGCTGCCGGGCGCGGTTGTTTTTAAACTTTACGATACATACGGCTTCCCGACGGATTTGACGGCGGATATTGTTAAAAACGATAAGCTCACGATCGATACCGCGGGATTTGAGACGGAAATGGAGCGTCAACGCGAACGCGCGCGGGAAGCATGGAAAGGCAGCGGCGAAGAAGCGATTGCCGCTTGTTACCTGAAAACAACTAGCGCCGGCGTGACAACGGAATTTTGCGGCTACGAGGGAGTACCGCAGACAAAGTCAAAAATAGCGGCAATATTTTTTGCGGGAGAAGCGGTAAAGGAAATCGGCGAAGGGCAAAACGCAGAGATAGTTCTGGAAAAAACGCCTTTTTACGGAGAGGCCGGCGGACAGGTGGGGGATACGGGATATTTGGAAGGGCAAGGGTTTTACTTTGAGGTACAGGACACAAAAAGACCATTGGAAAACCTGATCGTCCACAAAGGAATAGTCAAAAAAGGTATAATAAAAACAGGCGATGAGGCCAGGCTGGTTGTTGATGCCGAAAACAGAAAGGCCATCGCCGCCAATCATTCCGCCACGCATATTCTGCAGGCCGCGCTGCGTGCCGTGCTGGGTGATCACATCAAGCAGTCCGGTTCGTTGGTAAATGCCGAACGACTGCGTTTTGACTTCACGCATTTTTCCAAAATCAGCGACGAGGAACTCAGGCGCGTTGAGGAAATCGCTAATGACATGATTAGAAAAAACCTGCCGGTGGAGACAAGCGTTTGCTCGCTGCAGGAAGCTTTGAAAACAGGAGCGACGGCGGTGTTTGATGAGAAGTACGGCGAGACGGTCCGCATCGTAAAAATGGGTGAAACGAGCATGGAGCTTTGCGGCGGCACGCATGTCGGGCGCACCGGCGATATCGGTCTTTTAAAAATTGTTCATGAATCGGCGATTGCCGCGGGAGTGCGCCGCATCGAAGCCGTAACGGCCAAGGAAGCGCTGGCCTACGCGCAGAAAACGGAAGGGGAGTTGAAGCGCACTGCGGGGTTATTTAAAGCGGGGCTTTCGGAAGTGCATGATCGCGCGGAAAAGCTTTTGAAATCTCTGAAAGACGCGGAAAAGGAAATCGAAACACTTAAAGGAAAACTTGCCGCCAAGGATTCCGGTGATCTGATGAGCCAGGCCAAAGAAATCAAGGGCGTAAAAGTGCTGGCCGCTGAGGTCGATATCGCCGATGCCAAAACGCTGCGCGATTTCGGCGATAAACTGCGCGACCGTTTGCGTTCAGGCATAATTCTTTTAGGCGGAAAGGCAAGTGATAAAGCTATGCTGCTTTGCATGGTAACTAAAGATTTGACCGGGAAATACCATGCTGGAAACATCATCAAGGAAATAGCGCCGTTGGTCGGCGGCAGCGGCGGCGGGCGTCCTGATATGGCGCAGGCTGGCGGCACGCAGCCGGAAAATTTATCCAAGGCGCTGGCGAAACTGGAAAAAATGCTGGCCTAATCTTCAGGCGCCGGCGAAAAACTATTTTTGATTAATCAGAAATTACTGACTGATTGCCGTAACAGCAGTATTTATTTCGTCCCATGGTTTTAGCCCGATACATGGCGTTGTCCGCTTTGCTCAAAAGCGTGTCGCTGTCCGTTCCGTGCGCTGGGTAAATGGCCACCCCGATGCTGGCGGTAACATCGATCTTTTTTTCGCCTGCGGAGAAAGGACGCTGGAAAGCGGTGATGATTTTCTGGGCGACGGTAAGCGCGTCTTCCTCGCAGGAAAGGGAAGGCATGATCAGCGTGAATTCATCTCCGCCGTAGCGGGCAATCGTATCGCTGGCCCGCACCATTTGTAAAAGCCTGTCCGCTATCGCTTTTAAAACATCGTCTCCTGTCTTGTGCCCGTGAGAATCGTTTATCTCCTTGAATTTATCTATGTCCAGAATGATAACGGCGACCATTGCCTGGTTTCGCTTAGCCAATTTGAAAGCCATCTGCATGCGGTCATAAAAAAGAAGCCGGTTGGCCAGCCCCGTCAGGGGATCATGAAAAGCCTGATGCCTGATGATTTCCTCTGACCGGCGCCGCTCCGTGACATCACTGATAATGCCCCGGAAACCCTGTGGTTTTCCCTGCGCGTCGCGAATCAGGCTAACGGATAGCTCTACCTGTTTTTTTCTGCCGCTTTTGGTGATAATTTCCCACTCCATTTTCTTGGTCGGTTTGCCGGTTTCGAAAACCTGATGAAAAATCCAGTAAGCCATTTTCGCTTTTTCTTTATCCACGTATTCACGGTAATTCTTGCCCTGCATTTCTGCGGCGCTGTATTCGTAAAGATTTAGATAAGGCTCATTAAACGCGATGACATTACCGGCAAGATCAACTTCATAATAAGCATCGGTAATGGTGTCGATAATCGAACGGTAACGCTCCTCGCTCTGCCGTAATTGCAGCTCCATTTGCTTATGGGCGGTGATATCCATTTGGCTTCCCAAAACCGCTTTTTTGCCTTGGTAAGTTATGGAAGCTACGGTACCAAGATGCCATAAATAATCGCCATTTTTAGCGAGAACGCGGTATTCATAGGGCAGGGACGATTCCCCTTTCAGCATGGAAAGAAAATTGTTTTTTGCGGATTCGCGGTCCTCCGGATGCAGAAAAGATTCAAATGGTTTATCAAGAAGTTCTTTATCCGTGTATCCCAATGTTTCACGCATTTTACCGTTTCCCCATTTAATGAGGTCATCCTGAATGATCATGACGCTGATGGGCGAGTTTTGCGCTAGTGTACTGTAAAGCTCCTGCGCGCGGCGCAGAGCGGTGATATCTTTGGCAATGATCGCGGCAGCCGTTACGTTGCCCGCTGATTTTTTTATTGGATAAAAGGTGCGCAGGAATTCATTTGCGTCCCTGTGGCTTTTGTATTCGCGCTGAAAGGGGAGGGCTTTTCTGAAAATGTGCGCGACGTCATTTTCAAAAGACGCGGTTTCTTCCGGAGAGTGAAAATCGCCATACGGCCTTCCGATAATCTCGGCAAGAGAAAATTTCAACCGCGCGCAGTATCTCGGGTTGGCATAAATATACCGGCAGGTGGCATCCACCATGTAAATGGAATCAGTAGTCGCTTCCACCAGGCTGCGGTAAACATCCGCCGCGTGTTTAGTGCCGTTTATTTTCTTTTTGCTTACCGCCGGCGTCTTTTTCCCGGCGGCTTTTGCTTTTGGTTTTGCCGTTTTTTTCATGCCATAATCGCCCCAATTAATCCGTGTGGACTAATCATGGGAATATTGCTTTTGTCAAGAGTAATCAGGCGTAAATTATGAAGAAATTACGGTTGAAACGACACAAATATTACTTTAAGCTCTTGGTGATAAAAACAGATGTGAGCGATCATTGAGCGGGTCAATAATCACCTTGTCTTTTTCCATGGAAACGACGGTTTTTGATGCCGTATCTACGCATGTGCGGCGGAATTCATCTAAGCTAATGTCGCGCAGGCGGCATAAAATCGCGGCGATGGTGAAATTGTGAGAAACAATAAGAGAATTTTTGCCGGCCGCGATAATTTTTTCCATTGCCTGCCAGGCGCGTGTTTGTAATTCGGCCAGAGATTCGCCATTGGGCATTTTTACCGCGGCGGGGTTGGAAATCCACTGCTTTAAAAAATCTTTTTTATCATTCATCAGTTCTTTAAATGATAGTCCTTCAAAATCTCCCTGGTTCATTTCAATCAATTCTTGGTGATTTTGAATTTCAAGCGAGTGATACTCGTTGATGATTTGTGCGGTCTGCATGGCGCGTTTCAGGGGACTGGCGTGGATTGCGTCAATCTTTTGCGCCTTCAGGGATATGGCCAGGAGGCGCGCCTGCTTTATTCCTTCATCGCTTAATTCGATGTCGCTTGTTCCCTGTACGCGACCTTCTTTATTCCACGACGTCTCGCCGTGACGGATGAGAATCAACTGCATTTTATCGTCCCGCATTTATTTTTATAAAACATTATAATGCCGCATGAAGCCCAGTGTCAAAGCATTTCCACATTCGAAAACAGCATGATTTTAAGCTGATACAGCTTGACAGATAGTAGGGGTATTTCTATACTGTATTAAAGCGCGGGGAGAATGATTTTTTGCAAAACAGGCGCCAAAATTGAAAATTAAGACATGAAATTTTTACCCTCTTTATTTACTACTGTTTTTTCCGGCAAGATAGGTCAGCGCAATATTAGCTTGCTTTTCAAATATATCCTTGCGCTGATTATGCTGATTAGTATCTACAGCGTCATTTTTCATTATCTAATGGCGGCCGAAGGCCAGAAGCATTCTTGGATTACCGGTTTTTACTGGATTATGGTGGTAATGTCCACGCTCGGTTTTGGCGATATTACCTTTACTTCCGACATCGGCCGAATTTTTTCCGTATTTGTGCTGCTTTCCGGTGTTGTTCTGCTGCTGGTTTTGCTGCCGTTCATCTTCATTAAATTCTTTTTCGCGCCTTGGATGGAGGCGCAGGCGAAAAACCGCGCCCCGCGCGAACTGCCGCCGGAGACGAAAGGCCACGTGATCATCACCAATTACGATCCGGTGACCATGGGCCTTATCGAAAAGCTTGCCAATTACAATCAGCAGTATGTCGTGGTTGTGGAAAATCTGCAGCGCACACTGGAGCTTTATGATCTGGGAGTTTCGGTGGCGTTGGGCAGCATTGATGATCCTCAGACTTACAAAAGACTGCGCGTGGAAAATGCCTCGCTGGTGGTGGCGACCAACAGCGATCAGGTCAACACAAACATCGCTTTTACAGTGCGGGAAATGAGCGAACGCGTCCCTGTTTTTGTCACGGCAGATTCGCCGCATTCAGTCGATATTCTGACAATGGCGGGCAGTTCTCATGTTCTGCTGCTTTATGAAATGCTGGGAAAATCATTGGCTAACCTTACGATCGCGGGTGATTGCAGATCAAACATTATCGGACGCTACGAAGGTTTGATTATTGCGCAGAGTCCGGTTGTCGGAACACCCCTGGAAGGGAAAACAATTCTGGAGAGCGATTTGCGCAAGCTCTACGGCATTTCCGTGGTGGGTATCTGGCAGCGGGGAAAATTTATCCTGCCGCGGCCAGAGACGGTTATTGACCGCACCAGCGTATTAGTATTCGCCGGTTCGCAACATGCGCTGGAAGCTTATGATGAAGTATATTCTTTTTATCACATCTGCAAGGTGGCGGGTGATCCGGTGATCATTATCGGCGGCGGGCGCGTGGGGCTGGCCGCCGCCGCGCGGTTACGCGAGCGGGAAATCCCTTATCTGATTATTGAAAAAAGCCAGAAAAAAGCTCGTCCCGGCGATAGTTATGTGTTCGGAGACGCCGCGGACATCAACACGCTGGAAAAAGCTTGGTTTGAGAAAGCTCCCGCCGCGTTGATCACGCCTCACAATGACGACACAAATATTTATCTTACAAAATATTTAAGAAGTTTGAGGCCGGACATGCAGATATTGAGCCGTGCCAGCGCGGACAGGAATGTCTCCACATTGCACCGCGCCGGGGCGGACTTTGTCATTTCCAACGCATCTTTGGGCGCCAACAGTATTTTTAATTATCTCAGAAATGAAGATACCCTTCTTTTGACGGAAGGGCTGAATGTTTTCCATCTGCGTGTTCCCGAAACCCTGATTGGTAAGCAACTTAGCGCTTCCGGTATTAGGGAAGAAACGGGCTGCACGGTCATTGCCATTTCCCGCAACGGGAAAATGTGGATTAATCCGGAAGCGGACACCGTTATCAAAAAAGATGATGAATTGATTTTAATCGGCACGTTTGATGCGGAAAAAACTTTTCTGCACGAGTTTGGCTCGCCGGCACGGCTGGGTAATGTTTAAAATGTGTCGCGCCTTGATTCGAGAAGCCTTTATTTCTACATGAGGCTTTCGATCATCAGCTTATTGTTTAAATCTTTATTTGCTTCATCAAGCTTTTCCCTTGCCGCGTAAACGGCGACAGCCTCTTCTTTAATCTTCGCGGAAAAATAATTCTCCAGCGCCTGTCTCATTTTGGCAGGCGTTGCCGAAAGAATATCCTGACGGAATTTCTGGCGCATTTTATCATCGAGAGAGGCAAAGTGACGCATCATGGAGATATATCCTTTTCCGGCCGGGTCCATCGGCTTATCCATGGCGCTCAGCGTGCTGATGATGGCTTTTTCCATATCGTCATCGGTCAGGAGATGACGCGCGTAAAATTTCTGCGCTTCCTCGAAAGTGTTCAAAGTCCTTACGATGTGTGGGTCGCGATAAGATAGAAAAGCGAAGATTCCTGTCGTCGCGTCAAAAGTCGACATGCCACCGTAGGCCCCTCCCTGGACGCGTATGTGCTTGTACAGATATGTGTTGGAAAGTTCGCGCGAAGCAATGGTCAGCATCGGCGTGGCCGGATCCGTGTAGGGCGGAGCTTTAAGGACGCGGGCGATGTAGGAAACCTGCGAAGGAACAGCGATGCCCGCGCGCACGGGAGTAAGCGGCGCCGAACGCTGATTTGCCGGCACACTTTTACGGGGAATTTTTTCCAGAAGAGGCGAGATTATATGTTGCGTTTTTCTCAACCCTTCTCCATCCGCCGTGAAATTAACCAGAAGATTATCTCTCGTAAAGATTAGTTCCTTAAGCTTTGTCAGTTTTTCACAGATATCCTTGTTTGTCTCGGGGAAAGCCGCGGCGATCTTTTGCATAAATCTAAATTGCGTGCGACCGTGCCATTGCTCGTCGCGCCAGGCCGGTAAAGTAAGAGCCGCTCCCGCCGCTCTTTTGGCAAAAATATGTCCTGAAGGCACGATGGCCGATTGCAGGGAATTTTTTCTTTCGGCGATTAAATCGCGCATGCGCTCCCTGTCCTCAAGATCTCCGGCAAGCAATACATCGCGCAGAATATCTACGGCTTTGCCGATATTACGATACAGGGCCGAGAAGGAGAAAATCATTTTTTGCCAGATTTTATTCCCGTCCGCGGAGAACCCGGCGGCTAGATCGTAGCCGAAATTTCCCATGTGCAACGCGATGCGTTTGGCCATATCCCCATAGCCAAAACCGGCAGCACCCATGCCCGTCATGACTTTGCCCAACAGAGGCAGGTAAGGATGCAGTTCTTCGGGAACGCACGCAAGGTCAAAGGCCAGATCGACATAGGAAATGCCGTTGGTGAAGATGTCATGCTGCAGAGCATCTGTGCCGGCAACACGCAGAGCTTTGACGGGTATCGTTTCGACGCGCCGCGGTATTTCTTTTAGCTGTAATTTTGGCAAGGTATTTATCGCTGCGGGCGCGTCCGGTTCGGATTGGAATTTTCTTAATTGCTCCGCCTGCGCGTCAATTCGCCTTAATTCTTCTTCTGAAAATCTTTTTTTGAGCGCGGCCATTTTTTTCTTTAATTTATCTTCATGTCGATGAGTGAAACCGGGATCCGGCTCCATTATGGAGAGAACCCGGTGAGGGTTGTCCAAAAGCCACTTTCTGGTGATTTTCTGAAAAATTTTCGGGTCGCGAGACCATAGTTTCCGGATTCTTGTGATTTCTCTCGGAAAATCAAGACCGGCCAGCGGATCGCCGTCGTACAGCCAGGTTTGAAAAACGCTGCCCATGAGCGCGATGCCGTAGGGATAAGAGCCGCGGACAATTTCGCGTCCGTGAAATTCCACCTGATGCAGAATTCCTTCGATCAGTTCTTTATCGTATCCACTTGTGACGATTTGCCGGAGCGTGTCCAGAATGAGTTCTTCGATTTTTTCCGCATCGGATTTTTCCGCGTTGCGCAAGCCAACGCAAAACATGATTTGCTTGAGATCCGATTCCATCCCGCTGACCGGCGTCAGGTCTTCGCCCATGCCGGAGTCAATCAGCGCCTTGCGCAGGGGGCTGGCGGCGCTGCTGATGAGAAGGCCGGAAACGATCTGCAGCAGGAGCGCTGTTTCGTAATCGGTGTTTTCCGCCAGCATCCAGGCGACGTTGACCATGGTTTTCTTTTCGGTCGGCTCTTCCCTGTCGACAGGATAAACACTGCGGGCTAAGCGGGGCCGGCTGAAAAACGGTTGATTTTCAATGGCGGAATTTACTTTGATTTTATCAAAATCTGCCAGCATTTCGCTAAGAAACGCGAGGTGCTCGGCGGTAGAGATGTCGCCATAAAAGAAAAAGCGGGCGTTGGCCGGGGAATAATAACGCCGGTGAAAATCCTTGAACTGTTGGTAAGTAAGCGCGGGAATCACGTCGGGATCGCCGCCGGAGTCAAAAGCATAGACACTCTTAGGATAGAGATTTTCTTGGAGCGCCTTGTACATCAGGGCGTCGACGGAAGAATACGCGCCTTTCATCTCGTTATAAACGATGCCGGAGATGATTAAATCACTGGATAAATCACCGGGCACAGCAAGTTCGAAATGATGGCCTTCCTGGAGAAAATTTTCCTTGAGCAGTCGCGGGTGCAAGACAAGATCGGTATAAACGCGCGCCAGATTATAAAAATCCGCTTTTATCTGGCTGGCGACCGGATACACGGTTTTATCCGGATAGGTAAAGGCGTTGAGGAAGGTCTGCATGGATGAGCGCAGCAGTTCCTTGAAAACGTCTTTGAGCGGATATTTTTCGGAGCCGGCCAGGACACAATGTTCCAGAATGTGCGGCAGGCCGGTGGAATCTTCCGGCGGAGTGCGAAAACAGATGGCGTATAAATTCTCGCGCTCGAATGAATGCAGGTGCAAAATTTTGGCGCCGGTTTTTATGTGTTTAAGTTCATAAGCCGTCAGACGCAGCGCCGCTATGGGTTTTACGCGCAGGACTTTAAAGCCGCGGAGGCTGTCACCCGCGCGCAAAGACGGTTTTGGATAAGGAGTTTTTTCGGGCATAAATAATCCTTTATCTGGCAATCCTTAGGATAGTTGCCGGGAGAATCAAAGAAAAATAAAAACATCTTATTTCATCTGCGAACGCATGTTCATGAGTTGCGTTCTGGTGAATACAGCTTCGATGTTATCCGCATGCTGCAGAATATTTTCCCGCCCGCCTTCTTCGCGGTCGATCAGCGCCACCACCTTCTGCACGATCAGGCCGGCTTTCTGCGCCTGCTCGATTGCCGTGATTGTCGAGGCGCCGGTGGTAATGACATCATCGATGATGACAACTTTTTCCCCTGCGGCAACATTACCTTCGACGGAGCTTTTTGTGCCGTGTTCTTTGGCTTCTTTGCGCACGATAAATGATTTTATCGGTTTGCCCTTCTGGTAAGAAATTACCGCCAGAGCGTTGGCGATCGGGTCCGCGCCCAGCGTGAGCCCCCCGGCGGCGGTGATATCGTCATTTTTAAGCATGGCAAAAATTATCTCGCCGATGAGGTTCATGCCTTCCGGATCCAGTGTTGTCGGCTTGCAGTTAAAATAGTAATTGCTTTTTTTTCCGGAAGCGAGGGTAAAGGGCGGATTGTCGCTGTATTTAAATGATCGTTCAATGATAATTCTACCCAATCGTTCTTTTTTGCCTTCGATGTTCATCTTTGTTTTCCTGATATTTTATTATGAAGTACTTTTGTTTTTTTGCAGAACAAACTTTATAGGCACTTCCACCCACATTGTAAAGGGCTGCCCCGCTTTTTTTGCCGGCTCAAATCTCCACGGCTTCACCGCGTCCAGCGCCGACTGATCCAACACGGCATAACCGGATGATTTTTTGATCTTTGTTTCGCCTACCCGGCCGTTGGGCAAAATTTCTGCGGCAATCAGCACGATTCCTTCATAACCGCGCAGGCGCGCGACTTCGGGATAGGCAGGCGGCATGTTTTCTCCATATGCGGGATAGGCAGTAAAAGCGGAATAGTTGCCGCCATCCGCAAGCCCTGCTCGCTGCGGTGATCCCGCGTTCACATCTTTTTGGCCAATGCTGTCAGATGCCCGCGACGCTTGGGTAATGCCCGGTGTGGCGTAGACGGCCTGCGCAAAGCGATGCGCGGCAGCGCTTTTTTCTCCCGATGCTTTTTGATTGCTACTTAAAGATACAGCAGCGGACAGCCCGCTTTGTCCCGTGTCTGAGCCCAGTGAAACCCAGACCAGATTCATGCCCGCGAGGGCGGGCGGGGTGACGGAAATGTTTTTTGGCCCGAAGATTAAAAATCCCAGTAAGCCAAGATGAAGCAAAGCAGAAACGCATAGCGCCCGCGCTGTTTCCGATTTGCCTTTTGAGAATCCGAATAAATGCATAACCCCAAGTTATTTTTTGATTAATTTATCAGCTGTTTTTACCGCCTGCACGCCGTCCGCGGCGTAGTGGGCGCCTATGGATTGCGCGTAAGCCTGGGTTACCACAGCGCCGCCGATGAGGAAATCTGTTTTTATTCCCCTGTCGCGCGCCAGGCTGATTACTTCTTTCATGTTGACCATTGTGGTCGTCATCAAGGCTGAAAGGCCGATAATGTCCGGTTTTTCTTTCAGCGCCGCGTTGACTATGAACTGCGCGGAAACGTCTTTTCCCAGGTCGACCACTTCGTATCCGTAGTTTTTCATCAAAAGCCCGACAATGTTTTTTCCGATATCATGAACATCTCCCTGCACGGTGGCGAGAATTATTTTTCCCTTGCTCTGCGCGGCGTTTTTCTTCAGCAGCGGCTCGATATAATCCATTCCCTTTTCCATCGTCTGCGCTGCCGCCATTAACTGCGGCAGGAAGTAAATCTTTTTTTCGTATAAATCGCCCACGCTCACGATAGCCGGGATCATCGTTTTATTGACCAGCTCGAAAGGATCCATTCCAGCCGAAAGCGCCTCTTTGATTAAACCGGTAATTTTTTCCGTATCACCGTCTTTAATGGCCGTGGCGATTTTTTCCGCGACGGATTGCGGCTGGCCGGATTGCGGCGGGGCAGGGGCGGTCTCGGCGGAAAAGTGTCTGATGAAATATTTGGCGGCATTGTCTTTTGCACCCAGCGCATCAGCGGCTTTTTTAACGTTCATTAGTTCCGCTGCTGCCGGGTTAGCAATAGCCATGGTCAGCCCGCAATAATGCGCCATCGCCAGGAATGTGGCGTTGAGCCAGGGGCGGCCGGGCATGCCGAAGGATACATTCGATACGCCCAGGATTGTTTTGCACTTGAAACTGTCGTGACACCAGCGCACAGTGGCTAGAGTTTCCCGCGCCGCCTGGGCGTCCGATGCAACCGCCATTACCAGTCCGTCCACCACGAAATCATCTTTAGTGAAGCCAAATTTTCTGGATTGGCTGTAGATATTCTGAATGACGGCCTGCCTCTTTTTTGCTGTTTGCGGAATATTGCCCGCGGTCAAAGGTAGCAGAATAAACATCGCCCCGTATTTTGCCGCTAGTGGCAGCAGCCGGGCTAGTTTTTCTTTTTCTCCCGAAATGGAGTTAATCATCATTCGCCCCGGATAAAGACGTAGAGCAGCTTCGATTGTTTCCACGCGGGAGGAATCAACCACCAAGGGCAGGGGACTGACCGCGGAAAGCAGTGTAGTCACCTTTTTAATTGTTTTGACTTCGTCAATTCCTGGTTGGCCGACATTAACATCTAGTAAATCCGCGCCCTGCTTTTCCTGATCAAGCGCCATCTGGCGGATCAGCGATGTTTTTTCCTCCAGCAGTTCCTGTTGGAGCGCCTTCTTGCCGGTGGGATTGATGCGCTCGCCGACGATAATCAGCGGTTTATTTTCTTCCAGCAATAAAAATTTTCGCGCGGAACTAAGAGCAGCCAGCGACTTTACGCGCGGCGGTTTCGGCTTGATTTTAGCTGCAAAACGGCTCAAAAGCCTGATATGTTCGGAGGTAGTGCCGCAGCAGCCGCCCAGCATATTTGCGCCCGCGGCGGCAAGTCTGCGGCAGGCCGCGGCAAATTCTTTTGCCTCCATATCAAAGACTGTCTTTATCCCTTCCAGCCTTGGAATTCCCGCGTTTGGCTTGGCAATAAGAGGCACTTTGGCGTAAGGCTTCAGGGACGCGATGATATCGGCCATTTTTTCGGGACCGGTGGAACAGTTACAGCCAACGGCGTCCGCGCCGAGGCTCTGCAGCGTGATCAGCGCGCTTAAGGGATCTGTGCCGCCCAGTGTGCGCCCGTCTTCTTCATAAGTCAGTGAAACAATCGTGAAAATATTTTTTAATTCCTTGACGGCAATAAGGGCCGCGCGCGCTTCCTGAATGTCGATCATGGTCTCAATGACGATCAGATCGCAGCCCCCGGCGATCAGCGCGCGCGCCTGCTCTTTGAATGCTTCTACCGCTTCTTCAAAGGGCAAATCGCCGAAGGGTTCGACAAACAATCCGCTAGGACCAATATCTCCGGCAATGAGGATATTTGGCCCGCATGCTTTTCGGGCCAGCCGCGTCAGGTTTTTATTGATTGCTTCGACCTTGTCCTGCGATCCGTATTGTTTCAGCTTGAAGCGATTGGCGCCGAAAGTGCAGGTATAAACAATTTGCGCTCCGGCTTGAGCGTAAGAAGCGTGAATGCTTTCCAGAATTTTGGGATTTTCCAGACACCACAGCTCCGGGCAAGCACCGGCGGGCATTGATTTTTTCTGCAGTTCGGTTCCCGTGGCGCCGTCCAGAATAACGATTTTCTTTTTCCATAAATTGGTTATTTTTTCTTTATTCATAAAATATTCCAGAAAATGCTCAGTGTTTTTTACTTCTTATATTCCATATCACCTTTGTTTGAGGAAGTGAAAATTATTTTAATGAAAAAAAATTAACAATAATGCTGCGGGGTCGGTAATTTATTGCTTTTTCCCTTAAACGTCAATGTTTGTGTTACGGTTATTTTTTTGATTTCAAATGATTCAGGCGCCTGCTTAGCCACAGATTCCGCTTATTGCAGTAACTGATTTTTCCGGAAGCAAAATATGCGCCTTGGTGATTCGCACGCCCAGTTTATCCAGATTAAGAAGCTCATAAATTGTTTTTTGATTAGACAAATCAAAATCCGCGTAACCCGCCGAAAAACGTCTGGGCAGCAGAGTTTTTCCTTCGCGGCGGATGAGCTGATTGATATAATCCATTATCCAGTCCAGCGCGGCATCGGCCATTTCACTGGCGGTGGCATCATAAATCACCGCCGCCTGCAAATCACCCTGGGCCGTTTTTTCTTTTATCGCTTCCATAATTTCGGAGCCGGCTGTGGCGCCCAGGAGCACAGCTTCAGGGCAATCGCGCAGAAAGCGGGACAATTTTTTACTGAAAAAATTTACGCCGGAGAAAAACTTTATCATTTGCCCGTCATTATCGCTTGTTTTAAGGCGTAAAAAAGAGCCGCGCAGGGAAATAAGCGAAACAGCCGCTTCGATGTGCGCTTCGGTTTCATTTTTTGTTTTGGGGGTAAGCTGGGAAGTTGCTTTTTTGAAGCCCAGCCGCTGATAGATTTTCGCTGTCGGCGTCGAAATTATTATTTTTTTCAGCAAGGTAGCGCCTTGCATCACCTGTGTCCTCAAAAAAGAAATAACCGCAAGCTTTATTTGTTGCGCTGTATCTTACCTTGTTAAGGAAAAAATTTCCGCAGATTTTTTAAGATGCTTTCGCCCATTTGGTCGGTGCCGACAAGTCTGTCGCCGGGTCGATGGATATCTTTCGTGCGCAATCCTTCCTTCAGTGTTTTCTCCAGAGCTTTTTCGATCAATCCGGCTTCCCGGGAAAGTTTCAAGGAGTAGCGCAGCATCATCGCCACGGACAAAATAGTGCCGACCGGATTGGCGATATTTTGCCCCGCGATATCGGGCGCGGAGCCGTGTATCGGTTCATACATGGCGTGATTGGCGCCAAGGCTGGCCGAAGGCAACATGCCGATCGAGCCGGTCAGCATGGCCGCTTCGTCACTCAAAATATCGCCGAATAAATTTGTGGTCAGAATGACATCAAACTGCGCCGGATTGCGGATGAGCTGCATCGCGCAGTTGTCCACATACATGTGACTGAGCGACACATCCGGGTAGCACTTTCCCATCTTTGTGACGATATCACGCCATAGTTCAGTAGACTCGAGGACATTGGCTTTATCCACGGAAACAAGTTTTTTACGGCGGCTTCTGGCAATTTCGAAACCGAAGCGGGCGACACGTTCAATTTCTTCTTCCGTATAAATCATTGTGTTTACGCCTGTGCGTTGCCCGTTTTCCTTGTTTACGCCGCGCGGCTGACCGAAATAAACATCTCCGGTAAGCTCGCGGACAATCATAATATTGACGCCGCGCAGGATTTCTTCTTTCAGTGTGGATGCGTGCAGCAGGTCGTCATAAGCGACCACGGGCCTTAAATTGGCAAAAAGCTCCAGTTGCTTACGCAGACCCAAAAGCGCCCTTTCCGGCCTTACGGAATAATCAAGTTTTTCCCATTTAGGGCCGCCCACGGCGCCCAGAAGCACGGCGTCGCTTTGTAGTGCCATCTCCAGGCTTTCGGGCGGCAGGGGAATGCCGTATTTATCGTAAGCGGCGCCGCCAATAAGGCCTTCCCTGACCTGAAGGTTTAAGCCGATTTTCTGGGAGAGAAAGTCGAGCACTTGTCGCGCCTGCCGCATGATTTCCACGCCAATGCCGTCGCCTGGGAAAATCGTTATTATAAAATCTTTCTTGATCATTGATTTTTCATTTCTTTGCGATGTGTTTGAGCAGGCCGCCGTCAACGATTAACTGATCCATAAAGGGAGGAATCGGATTTATGGAAAAAGTTTTTTGCGCGTCTCTGATCATAATTGTTCCCTTGGTGCTATCGATGCTGATTTCCGTGCCTTCCGCAATATTGTCAACGAGCTCGCGGCATTCGAAGATCGGCAGACCCATGTTGAAGGAATTACGGTAGAAAATACGGGCAAAGCTTTTGGCCACCACGCAGGAGATGCCCGCGGCCTTGATGGCGATCGGCGCATGTTCGCGTGAGGAGCCGCAGCCAAAGTTTTCTCCCCCGATGATAATGTCTCCCGGCCTCATTTTTTTGACAAAATCCGGATCTGCGTCTTCCATGCAGTGCAAGGCCAGTTCCTTTGGGTCGGAAGTGTTGAGATACCGGGCGGGAATTATCGCGTCCGTGTCGATGTTGTCGCCGAATTTCCATACTTTTCCGCTGAATTTCATTATGAAAAATCCTTTTAAAGGTTAAAGTTCTTCAGGTGACGCAATCCTGCCCAAAACGGCGGAAGCCGCCGCAACGGCGGGGCTTGCCAGATAAACTTCGCTTTTCGGATGCCCCATGCGTCCCACAAAATTACGGTTGGTTGTTGCCACCGCTCTTTCTCCCGCTGCGAGAATTCCCAGATGGCCGCCGAGGCAAGCGCCGCACGACGGCGGGGAAATTACCGCGTTGGCTTTCATAAATGTTTCCAAAAGCCCCTCCTGCATCGCCTGTTTGTAGATGTGTGGCGTCGCCGGAGCGATAATCAGTCGCACATGCGGAGCGGCTTTGCGTTTTTTTAGAATTTTTGCCGCCATGCGCAAATCCTCGATGCGGCCGTTTGTGCAGGAGCCAATGAGCGACTGGTCGATTTTTATTTTTCCCGCTTTGCTTACACCTTTGACATTTGAGGGAAGATGCGGGAAAGCCACCTGCGGTTCGAGCTTGCCGGCGTCAATTTCAATTATCTGAGAATAACTTGCGTCGGCATCGGAGGAGTAAAATTTATAGGCACGTTTGGCGCGGCCTTTGATGTATTCTTTCGTTATCTCATCGGGTGCGAAAATACCGTTTTTGGCGCCGGCTTCGATTGCCATGTTCGCCATGGAAAATCTGTCCGCCATGGAAAGTTTGCTGATTGTTTCTCCGGTGAATTCCATAGCCTGGTAAAGCGCTCCGTCCACGCCGATGCGCCCGATAATATTGAGTATCAGGTCTTTGCCGGAAACCCATTTTTTCATTTTTCCGTGAATAATAAATTTAATGGATTGCGGCACCTTGAACCACAGCTCGCCGGTCAACATAGCTGCGGCCAGATCCGTGCTCCCCACGCCGGTGGCGAAGGCGGCTAGCGCCCCGTAGGTGCAGGTGTGGCTGTCTGCTCCGATGACCAGATCCCCGGGAAGGACGATTCCTTTTTCGGGAAGGAGCGCGTGTTCCACACCGACTTGTCCGCCTTCATAAAAATGCACAATGCCGTGTTCGACGGCAAATTCCCGTACTGCCTTGCATTGCTCGGCGGAATTTATGTCCTTATTGGGAGTGAAGTGATCCAGCACCAGCGCCACTTTGTTTTTATTGAAAACCTTTTTCCCGCCCGCCGCGCGAAATTCCCTGATGGCGATGGGCGCCGTGATATCATTGCCCAAGGCGATGTCCACGCGGGCGTTGATCAATTGCCCTGGGTGAATCTCTTTGAGCTTGGTATGCGCCTGCAGAATTTTTTCCGTAATCGTCTTTCCCACAAATAGTCTCCTGTGCCCGAAAAATGAAGTTGTCCTTAACTCATTTTTTGTTATTATTCAACAACCTTAACTTTTTTGACATTGTCCTTTAAAAATTCCAGGCGATTAAGCGCGTTGATATAGGCCTTGGCCGAAGCCACAATGACATCCGGATCGGCACCGCGCCCGACCACTGAATGCCCGTTGTATTTAAGCTGAACACTGACCTCGCCCTGCGCGTCCGAACCGCCGGTAATGGCGTTGACCGCGTAGCGCAGGAGCTGGTAATTGGTTTTAGTGATTTTGCGGATGGCCGCGAAAGTGGCGTCCACCGGGCCGTTGCCGAAGCCCGCCTCACGCACGATTGTATCGCCGATCTTCATCTCCATTGTTGCCGTCGGCACCGCGACATTGCCGCTTACCACGTTGAGGTAAACGAGATTATACTTATCCTCGCCGCGGTAAATTTCTTCGGAAACAATAGCTTCGAGGTCTTCATCATAAATGTCCTTTTTCACGTCCGCCAGATCCTTCACGCGCGCGGCTATTTTGGTGATTTGTTCATCATTAAGGTTGTACCCCATCTTTTTAAGATGATGCGAAATAGCGTTACGGCCCGAGTGTTTTCCCAGGACGATGTGCGTGTCGCTGATGCCCACGGATTGCGGCGTCATAATTTCATAGGTTATTTTTTCTTTAATGAGCCCATCCTGATGAATGCCGGATTCATGCGCGAAGGCGTTGGCGCCCACGATAGCCTTATTGGGCTGCACCGGTATGCCGGTAATCTGCGTGAGCAGGCGCGACGTTTTATAAATCTGATCTGTGTTTATCTTGGTGTAGAGTCCGTACATATCCTTGCGCGTGGCCAAGGCCATGACTATTTCTTCCATCGCTGTGTTGCCCGCGCGCTCGCCGATGCCGTTGATGGTGCATTCCACCTGCCTCGCGCCGTTGCGGATGGCGGCCAGGGAATTCGCCACGGCGAGTCCCAGATCATTGTGGCAGTGCACAGCGACAATCGTATCGCCCATATTTTTGACATTGGCAAAAAGATAGGCAATCAAATCTCCGAATTCTTCGGGAATGGCATAGCCCACGGTGTCCGGGATATTCACCGTACAGGCGCCCGCTTCAATTACCGCAGATACCATATCGACAAGATAATCTTTGTCCGAGCGTGTGGCGTCCATCGGCGAGAATTCCACGTTTTGAGTGTAGGAGCGGGCGAGCTTCACCGCATCGACCGCTTCTTTGAGTACCTGCTCGCGACTTTTTCTGAGCTGGTATTTGAGATGAATGTCGGAAGATGAGATAAAAGTATGAATGCGCGGATGCGCCGCTCCTTTTATCGCCTGCCAGGCGCGATCGATGTCCAGTTTGTTGGCGCGCGCCAGTCCCGCCACCTGGGATTTTTTAATTTCTTTGGCGATTTGCTTAACGGCGTCAAAATCGCCTTCCGAAGCGATAGGAAATCCCGCTTCGATGATATCGACGCCGAGTTTTTCCAGTTGCCGGGCCATCATCAGCTTTTCTTCCGTGTTCATGCTGTAGCCTGGCGATTGTTCCCCGTCTCTCAATGTCGTGTCGAAAATAAAAACGCGATTTTTGTCTTTCTTCATCATATTTTCCCCCTCATTAGAATAATTTATCTGAAACAAAAATAAAAAAGGCCGTGGGTTTCTTCCGCCCACGGCCTTTTAGGTTATCAGTTATGTTTATATTTCTAGTGATGACCTAAAAACGATGAGCGGCAGGCCCTAAGTAACAGGCGCAGCAGAGCGAGACCCAAAAGCAGGGGCAGGATGTTCAATTCTAAATTCTGATTTCTCGCTATATACAGCATCGTTTTTATCTAGTCTTCATTAAAAAAGTGTAAACAACTTAGTGTAAAAAAAATATTTTGTCAAAATATTTTTTACTGATAAGGAAAACTATGCTGATATGCATCATCGTTATAAATTTGCTGTCAGTTGATAGGGCAATCGATCGAAGTTGGTAAATCAATCCATATTTCAAGCCTATCTGCAATATTTTTTAAAAATTTACTTGACAAAATAAGTCATAAAAACTAGGTTTGGCAATTCGCTTGAGGGTGGGGGTTTGCGTGTTTTCGCCTGAGAGCTTAAATATTTGATATTAATAAGGAAACAGTTACGAAAGCTGCTGGCGTAGCTCAATCGGTAGAGCAGCTGATTTGTAATCAGCAGGTTGCGGGTTCGAGTCCCATCGCCAGCTCCAGTTTGGCAACACATAAATGTAAATAAGGAGGGGTTCCCGAGCGGCCAAAGGGAGCAGACTGTAAATCTGCCGGCGGAGCCTACGGAGGTTCGAATCCTCCCCCCTCCACCATGGATTTAAAGTTGGAATAAGCGGGAGTAGCTCAGTGGCTAGAGCGTCAGCCTTCCAAGCTGAGGGTCGCGGGTTCGAATCCCGTTTCCCGCTCCAGGTTTTTTGAAATAAGGCGTAAGCCTGACAGATTACGCCCACGTAGCTCAGTCGGTAGAGCACATCCTTGGTAAGGATGAGGTCACCAGTTCAATCCTGGTCGTGGGCTCCAGTTAAGGGAGAGTTATGCGCAATAATATTATTTTGGCCTGCACGGAATGCAAGCAGCGGAATTACGTCACCACCAAAAACAAACGCACGATGCAGAACCGTCTGGAGTTGAAAAAGTACTGCAAGTTTTGCCGCGGGCATAAACTGCACAGAGAAACCAAATAGGTAATGATATGGGCACAGGCCAGTAGCTCTAATGGATAGAGCGCCGGACTCCAAATCCGGATGCTGGGGGTTCAAGTCCCTCCTGGCCTGCCATATTTACACTTATAAAGGATTTTTAAGCTTATGGAAAAAATCAAAGAAGTCTTCCGGAAAATGGTCCAGTTTTTCAGCGATGCCAAAGCCGAACTCCGAAGGGTAACCTGGCCTTCCAGAAAGCAGACTTTGGCTTCGACCGCGGTGGTCATCATTATTGTTTTTATCGTGGCGATTTATCTGGGTATCATTGATTACATTCTGGCGAGATTGGTTCGCGTAGTTTTGGGATAGTAAAATGGCTTTGAAGTGGTATGTTGTACACACATATTCCGGATACGAGAATAAGGTAAAAATGAGCCTGCAGGAAAGAATTGAAATGGCGGGCGCACAGGAATATTTTTCCGATATTCTTATTCCGGAGGAAGATGTCGTGGAACTGATTTCCGGAGAAAAGAAGACCTCCAAGCGCAAGTTTTTCCCCGGCTATATCCTGGTGCGCATGGAGATGACGGATGAGACCTGGCATATTGTCAAAAACACGCCCAAGGTCACCGGTTTTATCGGCAGCAAGGACAAGCCTTCGCCCATATCCGACAAAGATGTGGAAAATCTCAAGATCAGAATCGACGAAGGAACGCTCAAGCCCAAGCCAAAGTTCAAGTTCGACGTCGGCGATCATGTAAAAATTATCGACGGCCCGTTTACCAATTTTGACGGTGTTATCGACGAAGTAAAGCCGGAAAAGAGCAAACTGCGGGTTATTGTCAGCATTTTCGGACGCCCCACTCCGGTGGAGCTGGACTTTATTCAGGTAACGCAGGGCGGCTAATATAAATCGCGGCTGTTTTAATAGTTTTTCAAAAATTTTTATATTTAGGTGAATCTTATGGCAAAGAAAGTTATCGCGAACATCAAATTGCAAATCACGGCGGGCAAGGCAACCCCTTCGCCCCCGGTGGGGCCGGCACTGGGTCAGCACGGAGTGAATATCATGGAGTTCTGCAAGGCCTACAACGCCATGACGCAGAAGCAGGAAGGCATGATCGTTCCCGTCATTATTACCGTTTACGCCGACCGTTCGTTCACGTTCGTCACAAAAACGCCACCGGCATCGGTGCTGCTCAAACAGGCGGCAAAAATCGCCAAGGGCGCGGCTGACCCCAAGCGGGAGAAAGTAGGCACGGTCACGGCGAAGCAGGTGCAGGAAATCGCGCAGTTGAAATACAATGACCTCAACGCGGTAGATATGGAAGGGGCTATCAAGATTATTGCCGGCACGGCAAGATCGATGGGCATCGAAATAGCTGGTTAATAAATAAAGAGGGTTTATTATGGCAGGAAGAGGAAAAAGAATTTTAGCGGCAAAAAAGAACGTGGAACCGGGCAAACGCTACACGCTCAAGGAAGCGACGGAGATGATTGTCGCCATGCCGCACGCGAAATTTGATGAGACAGTTGATTTGGCTGTTCGCCTGGGCGTTAATCCAGCGCATGCCGACCAGATGGTGCGCGGCAGCGTGGTTTTGCCAAACGGGTTGGGTAAGTCAGTGCGTGTGCTCGTGTTTGCCAAAGGCGAAAAGGAAAAGGAAGCGCAGGAAGCGGGCGCGGATTATATCGGCAACGATGAAATTATCGAAAAAATTAAAAACGGCTGGTTTGAATTTGACCGCGTTATCGCCACTCCGGATATGATGGGCACGGTGGGCAAGATCGGCAAAATTTTGGGCCCGCGCGGATTGATGCCTAATCCCAAAGTCGGCACAGTTACTTTTGAAGTGGCCAATGCCGTAAAGGAACTCAAGGCCGGCAAAGTGGAGTTCCGCGTGGAGAAAGCGGGAATCGTGCACACGCCGGTGGGCAAACTTTCTTTCGGTGCTCAGAAGCTGGGAGAAAATGTCAGCGCGCTGATGGAAACGATCATTAAAATGAAGCCGGCGTCCAGCAAAGGAACGTATATAAAAAGCGTTTCCATCTCCAGCACGATGGGCGCGGGCGTGCGGATTGATCCGCTTGATTTCAAGGCGGCGTAAAAAAGAAATAAATATTTTTAGCAACAAGGTCGAAGACAGCAGGTACAGAAGTTTAAACGCAAAACGGCCTGCCGAGACTCGTAGAATAAAAGTTGTTTTGTTTACAGGTAAACATTTTTTTAAACGGGAATCGGGAAAAATTAAAGATGCCGTTTTTCTGTATGTGGCTGCTTTCTTTGGCCTCGAAGCAATTAAATTAGTTGTGAAAGGAGGCTGATACATTGGATCGGAAAACGAAAGAGCAGGTAGTATCCGAACTGCACGAAAAGCTCAGCAAGGCCAAACTCGGTGTTTTAACCAGCTTCAGCGGGATGAATGTGCTGAAGATGGAAGCGCTGCGGAATACTCTGCGCAAATCCAGCGCGGAAGTAAAGGTGGTGAAAAACACACTTTTGGGAATCGCCTCAAAAGACACTTCCTTCAGCGTTCTGTCCGAGCACTTCCGCTGGCCCATCGCCATGATTCTGGGCTACGCGGACCCGGTTGAGCCGACGAAGGCGCTTGTGGATTTTGCCAAAAAAAATCCCGAGCTTGAAATTAAGGTCGGCGCGCTCGACGGCAAGCTCCTGAGCAGGGAAGATCTGACGGCGCTGGCGGAATTGCCCAGCAGAGATGTGCTTCTGGGCAAACTGGTATACGTCATGGCGGCGGTGCCGACATCCTTTGTGACGGTTTTGAACGCGGCTCAAAGAGATTTCGTGCAGTTGCTAAATGCCTATGCACAGAAGAAAAAAACTTTAAACTAAAAAACATACAGAAGAGAGGATAAAAAAATGTCAGGTAAAATTACGAAAGAAGATGTCATAAAATTCATTGAAGAAATGACGGTGCTGGAGCTATCCGCTCTGGTGAAAGAACTGGAGGAAAAATTCGGTGTCTCCGCGGCAGCGCCCGTGATGGCAGTGGCGGCGGCGGGCGCGGGAGCTCCGGCGGCGGCAGCGGCCGAAGAAAAAACCGAGTTTAACGTCAACCTCACTGGTTTTGGCGCGGACAAAATTCAGGTCATCAAAGTGGTCAGGGCCATTACCGGCCTGGGGCTGAAGGAAGCCAAGGATCTGGTGGAAGGAGTTCCGAAACCGATTAAAGAAGGCGTTTCCAAGGAGGAAGCCGCTGATATTAAGAAGAAAATCGAGGAAGTCGGCGGAACAGTAGAGGTTAAATAAGTTTATAATCTCCACCTTAGAAATTTTTAAATGTTAAGGATGTTATGGGCAAATTTAGAAAAAATTTTGGCCGGGTAAGAAAAGTTCTGGATATCCCCAATCTGATTGAAATCCAGACAGCCTCTTATGAAAAATTTCTCCAGAAAGACGTGGCGGCAGGCCAGCGTGGAAACTTTGGCCTGCAAAGCGCGTTTAAAAGCGTTTTTCCCATTACTGATTTCAGCGGAAAATGTTCTCTGGAGTTTGTCAATTATAAGATCGGTGATGTCCGTTATGATATCAAAGAGTGCATCCAGAAGGGTATGACCTATGCCGCGCCGTTGAAAATTGTGGTGCGGCTCGTCGTTTTTGACACGGACCGCCTCGGCGAAAGCAGAAACAGCAAGGAATCTCTGGAGACAAAGCCAATACGCGATATCAAGGAACAGGAAATTTACTTCGGTGAAATTCCGCTGATGACGGAAAACGGAACTTTCATCATCAACGGCACAGAACGCGTTATTGTCAGCCAACTGCATCGATCACCGGGAATTTTCTTTGATCATGATAAAGGGAAAACCGTGGCCAGCGGCAAGCTGATTTATTCGGCGCGCATTATCCCCATCAGAGGCTCCTGGCTGGATCTGGAATTTGATTCCAAGGACATTCTTTATGTGCGCATCGACCGGCGGCGTAAAATGCCGGTGACGATTCTGCTCAAGGCAATGGGTAATTCCACGGAATTTATCCTGAATTATTTTTACAATATTCAGAAGCTGGTTATCGAGGGCGATAAGCTTTACCTGACGGCTGATGAATCTTTGGCCGGCCAGAAAGCGCCCGAAGACATAAAAGATCCGAAAAGCGGTGAAGTAATTATCAAAAAAGGACGTAAGCTGACCAAGCCCCTTTTAAAAAAGGTGCTGGATTCGGGCGTTAAGCGCATTGCCGTAAAGGAAGCTGATCTTGCCGGGAAAGTTTTTTCGTCTGACGTCAAAGATCCGAATACCGGAGAAGTGGTTTTTCGCTGCAACGAAGAGTTGCCGGTCAACGGTCTGGAAATCGCCAAAGAAAAAGGCATCAGGGAACTGAGCTTCATTTATATAGACGAGGATCTGGATAATGCCGCGATTCGTGACACGCTTTTGATGGATAAAATCGAAACGACGGAAGACGCGATTCTGGAGATATACAGGCGCCTGCGACCGAGTAACCCGCCCACCCCGGAGACGGCTACCAAGTTTTTTCAGAGCCTGTTCTTCGAGCCGGAAACTTATGATCTGTCCGATGTCGGCCGTGCCAAGATGAATTATAAACTGCATCTGGACGCGCCCACGTCCGTGACCGTTTTGCGCAATGAAGATATCCTGGCCTCGGTCAAATATCTTATCGACTTGAAAAATGGCGTTGCGGAATGTAGTGTTGACGATATCGATCACTTGGGCAACCGTCGCGTGCGTTCCGTCGGTGAACTGATTGAAAACCAGTACCGTATCGGCCTGGTGCGCATGGAGCGGGCCATCAAAGAAAAAATGAGCCTGCAGGATATCGAAACCATGATGCCGCACGACCTCATCAACGCCAAGCCGGTTTCTGCGGTGGTTAACGAATTTTTCGGTTCCAGCCAGCTTTCTCAGTTTATGGATCAGACCAATCCGCTTTCGGAAATCACGCACAAGCGGCGCTTATCCGCGTTGGGTCCCGGCGGTTTAACGCGCGAGAGAGCCGGCTTTGAAGTGCGCGATGTCCACCCCACTCATTACGGACGCATTTGTCCGATTGAAACACCGGAAGGACCGAACATCGGACTGATTGTGTCTTTAAGCACTTACGCGCGGGTTAATGAATTCGGTTTTATCGAAACTCCTTATAAGCTGGTCGAAAACGGCAAGGTATCGGAAAAAGTCCGCTACATGACGGCAATTGAAGAGGAAAATCAGATTATCGCGCCGGCTGACCGCCCTCTTGATAAGCATGGAAAATTTTTGGAAGAATTGATTTCCGTGCGCAAGGGTGGGGATTTTATCTCTGTCGTGCCGGAAGACTTGAAGATGATGGACGTTTCGCCCAATCAGCTAGTGAGTGTTGCCGCGGCGCTCATCCCGTTTTTGGAACATGATGACGCTAACCGCGCGCTCATGGGCTCAAATATGCAACGCCAGGCGGTGCCGCTGATGTGTCCGGAAACACCAATTGTCGGAACGGCAATGGAAGCTGTTGTTGCCCGTGATTCCGGCGCCGTGTTGGTGGCCAAACGCGCGGGTGTGGTCAAAAGCGTGGACGCCTCGCGTATTGTTATTCTTGCCGATCATCCCGAAGAAGACGGCATCGACAGCGGCGTGGATATATATTCGCTTTCCAAATATCAGCGTTCCAATCAGGATACCTGTTTCAATCAAAAACCGGTAGTGAGCGTGGGACAGCACGTTAATAAAAGAGACATCCTGGCCGACGGTCCCGCGACCGACGAAGGGGAATTGGCGCTAGGCAGAAATGTCATGGTGGCCTTTATGTCCTGGGGCGGCTACAACTACGAAGACTCGATTCTGGTCAGTGAACGCGTGGTAAAGGAAGATGTATACACTTCCATTCACATCGAGGAATTCGAAACAATGGCGCGGGATACCAAGCTGGGGAAGGAAGAAATAACCAGGGACATTCCTAATGTCGGCGAGGAAGCGCTGCGTAATCTGGATGAAAGTGGCATTATCCGCATCGGCGTCTCTGTGAAGCCCGGTGACATTCTGGTCGGGAAAATCACGCCTAAGGGAGAGACCCAGTTGTCGGCCGAAGAAAAGCTGCTGCGGGCGATCTTCGGAGAAAAAGCCAGCGACGTGCGCGACACCTCCCTGCGCGTTCCACCCGGCGTGGAAGGGACGATCATCGACGCGAAAATATTCACGCGCAAGGGCGCGGATAAGGATCTGCGTTCGCAGGAGATTGAAGAAGACGCGATCGCCCAGCTTACCAAAGACCGTGATGATGAGATCCGTATACTCACCGAAACCATGAAAAAAGACGTGGCAAAGATTGTTGTCGGGAAAACTCTTGCCGGCAAAATCGGCGACGCCAAAAAGAAAACGCTGGTGAAAAAGGGTGAAAAGATTACCAAGGAAATATTCGCCGAATTGCCTTACACCTGCTGGAAGGATATATCGCTTGCGGACAGCGATACTGCTGAGGAAAAACTGGCTAGTCTGCTAGCCGCGATGGAGAGAAAGATCGATTTTATTCGCGCTCATTTTGAGCAGAAACTGGAAAAGATCAAAGCCAGCGACGAACTCCCGCCCGGTGTCATTAAAATGGTGAAAATCTATATCGCAATTAAGAGAAAGCTTTCCGTGGGCGACAAAATGGCGGGACGCCACGGCAATAAAGGCGTGCTGTCGCGAATTTTGCCGGAAGAGGACATGCCGTATTTTGCCGACGGAACACCTGTGGATATTGTTCTAAACCCGCTGGGCGTTCCTTCGCGTATGAATGTCGGCCAGATTCTAGAGACTCATCTGGGCTGGGCGGCAAAGAAAATCGGCGAAGGCATTAATGAGCTTCTGGAAAAGAAAAATAATTTAAATGATATCAAGAGTGAATTGAAAAAAACTTATTCGTCACCCGACTTTGACAAGTTTCTTGAAGAAGCTACGGCGGAAGAAATTAAAAGTTTCGTGCAGAAATTGAAAAAAGGATTGCTGGTGGCCAGCCCCGTTTTTGACGGTTGTCCGGAAAGCCAGATCAGGGAAATGTTGGTGAAAGCGGAACTCCCTGAAAAAGGGCAAGCCATTCTTTTTGACGGCAGGACGGGTGAGCCGTTTGAACAAGAAGTTACGGTGGGCAGCATTTACATGATGAAGCTGCATCACCTCGTGGATAATAAAATACACGCCCGCTCCATCGGGCCTTATTCGCTGGTTACGCAGCAGCCCCTCGGCGGCAAAGCGCAATTCGGCGGGCAGCGCCTCGGGGAAATGGAGGTCTGGGCGATGGAAGCATACGGCGCAGCCTACACGCTGCAGGAATTTCTGACGGTTAAATCAGACGATGTCGCCGGCAGAACGAGGATTTACGAATCAATCGTCAAGGGCGAGCATACATTCGAGCCGGGATTGCCGGAATCATTTAATGTGCTGGTTAAAGAATTGCAAAGCCTCAGCCTGGATGTTGAATTGGTAGAGGAAAAGGATGACGTCCTGGATCAGGCGTAACCTTTATTACACATAAATTAGTTAGCTTAAAAATACGGGGGCAAATCCGTGGAAGACGTTTTCAGTTATTTCGAAAAACCGAAAAATCCTATCAGGTTCAGCGCGATAAAAATTTCTATCGCGTCGCCGGAAAAAATTCTTTCCTGGTCGCACGGCGAGGTAAAGAAGCCGGAAACGATTAATTACCGGACGTTCAAGCCGGAAAGAGACGGCCTTTTCTGCGCCAAAATCTTCGGTCCGGTCAAGGACTACGAATGTCTGTGTGGACGCTACAAGCGCATGAAGCACCGCGGAGTGGTTTGCGAAAAATGCGGCGTGGAGGTCATCCAGTCCAAGGTGCGCAGGGAAAGAATGGGGCACATCACGCTGGCGACGCCCGTGGCGCATATCTGGTTTTTGAAAAGCCTGCCCAGCCGCATCGGTAACGTCCTGGATCTGACGCTTAAAGAATTGGAAAAAGTTCTTTATTTCGAATCATGGATTGTCCTTGATCCCAAAGACACACCGCTGAAGAAGCAGGAACTTCTCTCCGACGAAGAATATATCGAAGCGCGCGAAACCTATGGTGATTCCGGTTTTGTCGCAGGGATCGGCGCCGAGGCGATAAGGCAGCTTTTGGAAGAAATTGATCTGGAAGAGCTTTATGAAGAATTGCGCTCGGAAGCAATTACCGCCGTTTCGGATACCAAGAAAAAGAAATTGGTCAAAAGGTTAAAAGTAGTGGAAGCGCTGCGCAAATCCGGCAATAAGCCGGAGTGGATGATCCTGACCGTTCTTCCTGTCATCCCGCCTGACTTGAGGCCTTTGGTTCCTCTCGACGGCGGCCGTTTCGCTACTTCCGATCTGAACGATTTATATCGCCGTGTTATAAATAGAAATAACCGTCTGAAGCGATTGCAGGAACTCAACGCCCCGGAAATCATTATCCGTAATGAAAAACGCATGCTGCAGGAAGCGGTGGATGTTCTCTTTGACAATGGCCGGCGCGGACGGGCTATTACGGGCACAAACAAAAGACCGCTGCGTTCGTTGTCGGATATGCTCAAAGGCAAGCAGGGGCGGTTCCGCCAGAACCTGCTGGGCAAAAGAGTCGATTATTCCGGTCGTTCCGTTATTACCGTCGGTCCGGATTTGAGGTTGCATCAATGCGGTCTGCCCAAGAAAATGGCGCTCGAACTTTTCAAGCCGTTTGTTTACAACCGCCTCCTGGAAAAAGGTTACGTGACCACGGTAAAAAGCGCGAAAAAAATGGTCGAGCAGGAAAAATCGGAAGTATGGGACGCGCTTGATGAAGTGGTGCGCGAATACCCGGTAATTTTAAACCGCGCCCCCACGCTGCATCGCCTCGGCATGCAGGCATTTGAACCGGTGTTGATTGAAGGCAAAGCGATCAGACTGCATCCTCTGGTCTGCACGGCGTTCAACGCGGACTTCGACGGCGACCAGATGGCCGTCCATGTTCCTTTGTCTGTTGAGGCGCAGACAGAAGCGCGGGTCCTTATGATGTCTACGAATAACATTCTTTCTCCGGCGAGCGGCAAGCCAGTCATCGTGCCCAGCCAGGATATCGTTTTGGGAATTTATTTTCTTACGCGGGCCAAGACAGGCGTCAGGGGTGAAGGAATGATTTTCTCCTCGCCGGATGAGGTGCGCTCGGCTTTTGACGCGGGCGAAATAGATCTGCACGCGCGTATTAAAGTTCGCATTGACGGCCAATTGAAAGAAACAACCGTCGGCAGAATAATTCTTTACGAAATAGTTCCGCGCGAAATTTCTTTTGATGCCATCAATAAGCTGATGAACAAGAAAGAACTTGCCAATTTGATTGACCACTGTTACCGCCTGAGCGGCGATAAGACTACCGTTCTGTTGGCGGACCGGCTTAAAGACCTGGGCTTTAAATACGCGACCATTTCCGGACTTTCTTTTGCTGTGGGCAACATGATTATCCCGGAAAACAAGAAGAACATTGTCGCCCAGGCGGATAAAGACGTTTTAAAAATCCAGAAACAGTACATGGATGGATTGATTACCGACGGTGAGCGTTATAATAAGGTTATTGATATCTGGGCGCAATCGACGGAAAAAATCGCCTCGGAAATGCTCAGCGGCATCAGCACGGAAGAAGTGGTCTTTGCCGACGGCAAAAAACGCAAAGTCGAAAGCTTCAACCCCATCTACATGATGGCTGATTCCGGCGCCCGCGGCTCGGGACAGCAGTTAAGGCAGCTGGCCGGAATGCGCGGATTGATGGCCAAGCCCTCCGGAGAAATTATTGAAACGCCGATTACGGCGAATTTCCGCGAAGGATTGAGCGTGCTGCAATACTTCATCTCCACGCACGGTGCGCGCAAAGGTCTGGCCGATACCGCTTTAAAAACAGCCAACTCCGGTTACCTGACGCGTCGGTTGGTTGATGTCGCGCAGGATTGCATCATCACCGAGCAGGATTGCGAAACAGTTGACGGAATTTACGTCTCGGCGCTCATGGAAGGCGGTGAAATAATCGAAACCGCCGGAGAAAGAGTGTTGGGAAGAGTCGCGCTTCAGGAAATAAAAGATCCCTTCACCGGCGAAGTTATCGTCAATGCCAATGAATCTATCGATGAAACGCTGGCGGAAAAAATTGATCGCGCCGGTATCGAAAGAGTAAATATAAGGTCCGTTCTGACGTGCCGTTCCAAGCATGGCGTGTGTGCCATGTGCTACGGACGCGACCTGGCGCATGGACATCTGGTTAACATCGGCGAAGCAGTCGGTATTGTGGCGGCACAATCGATTGGCGAGCCGGGTACGCAGCTGACCATGAGAACGTTCCACATCGGCGGCACCGCGAAGTTTGAGGAACATTCCACGCTGGAAGCGCGGCATGACGGCACGATTAAATTCGTAAATCTCAACACGGCCAAAACAGGCGAGAACGATTACGTGGTGATGAACCGTCACGGCGAGGTGCACGTTTTGGACGAGCAAAACAGAAGCCGCGGCAAGTATACAGTTCCCTACGGAGCGCATCTGAAAGTTAAGGATGGCAGCACCGTAAAGCGTGGCGAGCTGATCGCGGAATGGGATCCCTTCTCCATACCGATTCTGGCGGAAGTAGATGGCACGGTTAAATACGGTGACATTATTGAAGGAAAGACCATGGTGGAACAGGTGGATGAGGTAACCGGTCTTTCCCGTAAAGTCATCATTGAATTCAAGGGCGGCGATTTGCGGCCGCGCGTCTCTATAAAGGATGACAAGGGGAAAACGGCGAAAATTCCGGGAACAAATTCGGTGGCGCGCTATCTTCTTTCTGTCGGCGTAAATATTGTCGCGACAGAAGGAGACACGGTGCGCGCCGGCGACATCATTGCAAAAATTCCGCGGGAAACAACAAAAACAAAGGATATTACGGGTGGTCTGCCCCGTGTTGCGGAATTGTTTGAAGCGCGTAAACCCAAAGATTTCGCGGTTATCAGCGAAATAGAAGGAGTTGTTTCTTACGGTAAGGACGCAAAGGGAAAGCGCAAAATAATCGTCACGCCGGAAGTAGGGGAGGAAAAGGAATACCTGATCGCCAAAGGAAAGCATATCAGCGTGCAGGAAGGTGATACGGTCGTGCCGGGCGACGCGTTAATGGATGGCGTAAACAATCCGCACGATCTTTTAGCCATCAAAGGGGAAAAAGAACTGGCTCGCTATCTTGTTGACGAAGTGCAGGAAGTCTACCGCTTACAGGGCGTCAAGATTAATGATAAACATATGGAAGTAATCGTGCGCCAGATGCTGCGGCGCGTTCGCGTTACCGACCCGGGTGATACTGGATTCATCGCTGACGAGCAGGTTGAGCGTTATCGCTTCCAGGAAGAAAATGATAAGGTTATCGCGCAGGGCGGCCAGCCCGCGACGGGAGAACCGCTGCTTTTGGGTATCACTAAAGCATCGCTCTCCACGCAGAGCTTTATTTCGGCCGCATCTTTCCAGGAAACCACCAGAGTGCTTACGGAAGCCTCACTTTCCGGCAAAACCGACTATCTGAGAGGCCTGAAAGAGAACGTCATTATGGGCAGATTGATCACCGCCGGTACGGGGTTGGTAATGTATAGGAAGTTGGGCATTCAGGTGCTCGACGAAGAGAAAGCCGAGGAAAATTTGGCGCAATAAAAATACAAAAAATGCTTGACATATGCGGGGTTACTTGATAGCAACACCGGATTTGCTGCTGCATATGGTTTAATTTATGCGCTTTTTTTGGAGGATAGATGCCGACAATTAGTCAATTAGTCCGGAAAGGCAGGGCTAAGATAAAAAAGAAAACGAATACACCGGCTTTGGCTGGTTGCCCGCAGCGCCGCGGCGTGTGTGTCCGTGTGTATACGACAACGCCGAAGAAACCGAATTCGGCTCTGCGCAAGGTAGCCAGGGTTCGTCTGACCACCGGTTATGAGGTTTCTTCCTATATTCCGGGCATTGGGCATAACCTTCAGGAGCATTCGGTCGTTTTGGTGCGCGGCGGCAGAGTGAAAGATTTGCCCGGCGTGCGCTACCATATCGTCAGGGGAACACTGGACGCGGTGGGCGTGCAGGACCGTAAGCAGGGCAGATCAAAATACGGGGCAAAGAAGCCAAGCTAAACTTTTTGAAGGATAATTTGCATGCCACGAAGACGTGAAATCGAAAAAAGAGATATTTTGCCTGACCCTAAGTATAACAACAAGCTGGTGGCAAAATTTATTAATTCGCTTTTAAAACGCGGCAAGAAAAGTGTTGCGGAAAGCATTCTTTACGGCGCTTTTGATATCATTGAAAAGAAAGTCAAAGAGCAGCCCGTGGAATACTTTGAAAAAGCGGTAAACAACGTTAAGCCGCTGATTGAAGTAAAGTCCCGGCGCGTGGGCGGTTCCACCTATCAGGTACCTACGGAAGTTTTGCCTGCCCGGAGAACCGCGCTCGCCATTCGCTGGCTGATCACCAACGCGCAGGAACGCACGGAAAAAACGATGCGGGAAAAGCTGGCCGCGGAATTAATAGACGCCGCCAACAACCGCGGTGGAGCAATTAAGAAGAGAGAAGCAGTACACAAAATGGCGGAGGCGAATAAAGCTTTCGCGCATTATAAGTTTTAATATTAAAAGGAAATAATACTTAAACGACAAACGAACCAACCATTCAAAGTTAAGGAGGTATGAGAGATGGCAAAGAAAAAATTTGAAAGGACAAAGCCGCATTTAAATATCGGAACAATCGGTCACGTTGACCATGGCAAGACTACGCTGACGGCGGCGATTACGAAACACCTCGCGAAGAAAGGTTTTGCGGAATTCCGGCCTTTCGATTCTATTGATAACGCTCCGGAAGAAAAAGAGCGCGGTGTTACCATCAATATTTCCCACGTGGAATATGAGACGGACAAAAGACACTACGCGCACGTGGATTGCCCCGGCCACGCCGACTATATCAAAAACATGATTTCCGGCGCGGCCCATATGGACGGCACCATCCTCGTTGTGGCCGCTTCCGACGGGCCGATGCCTCAGACCCGTGAGCATATTCTCCTTGCCCGGCAGGTTCAGGTTCCTTACATTGTCGTTTATCTTAATAAAGTTGATTTGGTTGATGACCCTGAGCTTTTGGATCTGGTTGAACTGGAGCTAAGAGAGCTTCTGAGCCAGTATGAATTTCCGGGCGACAAAATTCCTATTATCCGCGGTTCCGCTCTGAAAGCTCTGGAGGCTGATGATCCTGATTCACCCGACGCCAAATCAATCTGGGAATTGATGAAAGCAGTTGATGAATATATTCCCGAACCCAAACGTGATATTGAAAAACCCTTCCTCATGCCGGTAGGCGATGTTTTCACCATTTCCGGGCGCGGTACGGTTGTTACCGGAAGAGTGGACAGAGGTATCGTGAAAGTCGGCGAGGAAGTGGAAATTATCGGTATTCGCCCGACGACAAAAACGGTTGTAACCGGGGTGGAAATGTTTCGCAAAACCCTTGACGAAGGTCGGGCGGGAGATGATGTCGGCTTGTTGCTGCGCGGTATCAAACGCGAGGAAGTGGAAAGAGGGCAGGTTGTTGCTAAACCCGGTTCCATTACACCGCACACGAAGTTTGAAGCCGCTGTTTACGTGCTGACGAAAGAGGAAGGAGGGCGCCATACACCGTTCTTCTCCGGTTATCGCCCCCAGTTTTATTTCCGGACGACAGATGTCACGGGTGTTGCCACCCTGCCCGAGGGCGTGGAGATGGTTATGCCCGGGGATAATGTAAAGATGACAGTGGAGCTGATCACGCCAATCGCTATGGAAGAGCAGCTCAGATTCGCTATTCGCGAAGGCGGCAGAACGGTAGGCGCCGGAGTCGTAAGTAAGATTATCGCATAAGAAACGAGACAGGTTGCAAGTTTAATGAAAGATCAAAAGATAAGAATACGACTCAAAGCTTACGATTACAAGTTATTGGATCGCTCTGTGGAAGAGATTGTGGAAACCGCAAAAAGGACCGGCGCGCGTGTCGCCGGTCCTATACCTATTCCCACGGAAATCAATAGGTATTGTGTAAATCGCTCGCCGCATGTGGACAAAAAATCCCGCGAACAGTTTGAAATTCGCACTCATAAAAGATTAATTGATATCGTCGATCCTACGCAGGCAACAGTAGACGCGCTGATGAAACTTGATCTGTCCGCCGGTGTTGATGTGGAAATAAAAGCGTAGGTTTATTTTTTTAATTGTCGGTAGATGGCTGTATCGTTGGTCGTTTCCCGAAAAGAATTTTTTTGGCTTTATTATTTTTGAAAAAGTTGGAAAGCGATGAGCAAGGGAATTATCGGAAAAAAATTAGGCATGACCCAGGTTTTTGCCGAAGACGGAGCGGCAATAGGCGTGACCGCCGTGGAAGTAGAACCTTCGGTAATCGTGCAGGTTAAGACAAAAGAAAAAGACGGTTATGATTCCGTTCAGCTAGGTTACGGCCGCATCAAGCAGAAAAATGTGACGAAGCCTCTGCAGGGACATTTTAAAAAAGCGAACAAGGGAAATTTCCGGGTATTAAAGGAATTTTCCGTGGAACCAGGAAATTTTGAAGTGGGACAGGAGATCGCCGCGGATATTTTCAAGCCAGGCGATTTTGTCGATGTCATGGGAACTTCAAAAGGAAAAGGTTTTGCCGGTGTCGTTAAAAGGCACGGTTTCCGTGGTGGCCGGGCTTCACATGGTTCGATGTTTCACCGTGCCCCCGGCTCGATCGGCGCCAGCGCGGACCCTTCCCGCGTTTTCAAAGGAACAAGAATGGGCGGTCATATGGGCAATGTAACCAAGACCATTCAGAATTTGCAGGTATGGCAGATACGCCCGGAAATGAATTTGCTGCTTTTGAAAGGCTCTGTTCCCGGGGGGAAAAACGGGTTTGTTTTTATTAAAAAAGCGAAGAAAAAAAGCGCGTAAGTCACTGGAGATATATTGAAGATGGCGTTAGCGGATGTTTTTGACATAGAAAAGAAGAAAGTTTCTCAGGTTGAGCTTAGCGACGAAGTATTCGGCGCCCAGCCGAACGAAGCAGTCATTTATGACGTGATAAAGATGCAACTGGCGGCGCGCCGCGCGGGTACGGCTTCAACAAAAACAAGAAGCGATGTCAGCGGTGGCGGAAAAAAACCGTGGCGACAAAAAGGGACGGGCAGAGCCAGGGCAGGGACGTCGAGATCACCTCTCTGGAGAAGTGGCGGTATTGTTTTTGGCCCGCATCCCCGTGATTATTCATACAGCGTGCCCAAAAAAATGCGCAAACAGGCGTTAATCAGCGCCCTGAGTTTAAAAGCCCGAGAAAATAAAATTCTGGTGATCAAAGATTTCCCAATGGATGAAATCAGTACGAAGAAGTTCCAAAGTGTTGTCGAACTTTTTGAATTGTCCAAAGCGCTTTTTGTGCTGGCCGATGCCGACGAGAAGCTGCAGAAATCTTCGCGCAATATCAGAAACATTAAAATGATCAGATCAGAGGGAATTAATGTTTATGATATTTTAAAACATGAGCATCTGGTTCTCCTGGAGCCTTCAATAAAGAAGATTGAGGGGGCATTGCTGTCGTAATGGAAATGCATCAGGTTATTAAAAAAATATTGGTTACGGAAAAAAGCACCGCCGCGCGCGAAGAATCAAATAAATATTTTTTTGAAGTCGATCGCCGCGCCAACAAAATGGAAATCGGCAAGGCGGTGGAAAAACTTTTTAACGTGAAAGTTGTCGATGTGCGCGTCATGCAGGTGTTGGGCAAGAAAAAAAGAATGGGCCGTAATGTCGGGCAGAAAAGATCATGGAAAAAGGCCATCGTTACTCTGGTTGCCGGCAATCGCATAGAAATTATCGAAGGCGCATAAAGATTAATTTTAAGGAACGGGCAAATGGCAATTATTAAATATAAACCAACATCTCCCGGGAGAAGATTTCAGAGTGTTTCCGATTTTGCGGAAATCACCTCGACCGAGCGTGTTAAGGGGTTGCTCAAGCCGTTGAAGAAAACCGGCGGACGTAACGCGTACGGGCGTATCACTTCTCGCCATATTGGCGGCGGGCATAAAAGAAAGTATCGTGTAGTGGATTTTTGCCGAAATAAAGAGGATATTCCGGCCAAAGTGGCGGCGATTCAGTACGATCCGAACAGAACAGCACGAATAGCGCTGCTCAACTATCGCGATGGGGAAAAAAGATATATTGTTGCTCCGGCGCAGCTTAACGTGGGTGATGTGGTTGTCAGCGGCGAAAAGGCCGACATTAAGCCGGGTAATGCGATTCCACTGAAATACATTCCGTTGGGCTCTTTGATTCACAACGTTGAATTAAAAGTAGGGCGAGGTGGACAGCTGATACGTTCCGCTGGCGCTTACGGGCAGTTGATGGCCAAGGAAGGCAGCTACGCGCAGGTACGTCTGCCGTCCGGCGAAGTACGCAAAGTTTTTATTGAATGCATGGCGACAATCGGACAGGTCGGCAACATTGAGCATGAGAATATCAGCATCGGCAAAGCGGGAAGAACAAGATGGCTGGGTAAACGACCTCACGTGCGTGGTGTCGTGATGAACCCGGTTGATCATCCGATGGGCGGCGGTGAAGGAAAGTCTTCCGGCGGCCGTCATCCCTGCACGCCTTGGGGTATTCCCACCAAGGGGCATAAAACCCGCAAGAACAAAAGAACCGATAAATACATTATCAAGAGAAGGGGCAAATAAGAAGTGGCGCGTTCGATAAAAAAAGGTCCTTACATTGATGAAAAGCTGCTGGCGAAGGTCAGGAAGATGGAAGTTGAGGGCTCTAAAAACGTGATTAAGACCTGGTCGCGGCGTTCCACCATAACGCCGGAACTCATCGGTTATACTTTTGCCGTGCATAACGGTAAAAAATTTATCCCGGTCTATGTGACAGAAAATATGGTCGGGCATAAGCTGGGTGAATTTGCCCCGACCAGGACATTTTATTCGCATTCAGGCGATCGTAAAACGAAAGTGCGCACCGCTTAACTAGTCGGATAAATTGGGAGTTGATAAATAAATGGAAGCTAAGGCAGTAGCAAAATATATAAGAATGTCGCCGCAGAAAGTCCGGCTGGTGGTTGATTTGATCAGAGGCAAGAAAGTTCAGGAAGCCAGCAATATTCTGCTTTATACGAGAAAGTACGCGGCGGGCGTCGTGGCGAAGGTTTTAAAATCGGCGATAGCCAATGCCGCGCAAAATCCGAATATTGACGAAAATATTTTATATGTAAAAGAAGTATATGTTGATCAGGGTCCTGCTCTGAAAAGATGGCGCGCCAGAGCTCAGGGAAGGGCGGCAGGAATCCGTAAAAGGACTTCGCATATTACAGTTGTCTTGGATGAAAGGTAAGGAGGTAGGGCGTTGGGTCAGAAAGTAAACCCGGTGGGATTAAGGCTGGGCTATATTAAGAAATGGCAGTCGGTTTGGTTTGCCGATAAAAGCTACAGTGAAATGCTGCACGAAGATGTAAAAATAAGAAAATACCTGAAAAAAAAGCTCTACCACGCGAGCATATCCAAGATCGAAATAGAAAGAGCGGCTAACAAAGCAAAGGTAAATATTTATTCGGCGCGTCCCGGAGTCATTATCGGTAAAAAAGGTTCGGAAATAGAAAAGCTTAAATCGGACATCGAAAAATTTTCCCGCGCGGAAATAATTGTCAATATTCTGGAAGTGCGCAAGCCGGAAGTCGACGCTCAGTTGGTGGCGGAGAATGTGGCGATGCAGTTGGAGAGAAGAGTGGCTTTCCGCAGAGCAATGAAAAAATGTGTTGGTTACGCCCTGAAATTCGGCGCGAAAGGCATTAAAATTACCTGTTCGGGAAGATTGGGCGGCGCGGAAATCGCCCGTTCCGAATGGTACCGCGAAGGCAGAGTGCCCTTGCATACACTGCGCGCCGATATAGATTACGGATTTACCGAAGCGCATACGGCTTATGGCCTTATCGGAGTAAAAGTTCTTATTTTTCATGGGGAAGTATTGCCGGAAAAAACCGAAAAAACTAAAGTCGCCGCCTAACAATTCAGGGCTGCTCATAAATATAGAAGCCGGATGTAATTTGGAGTTTTAGTTATGTTGATGCCGAAAAGAGTAAAATACAGGAAAATGCAGAAAGGCCGCATGGGTGGAAAGGCCACCAGGGGATCCTCTGTTGCTTTTGGAGATTACGGCCTGCAGGCGGCGGAATGTGGTTGGATTACTGCACGGCAAATTGAAGCAGCCCGTGTCGCAATGACGCGTCACGTGAAGCGCGGCGGCAAAATCTGGATACGTGTTTTCCCTCACAAGCCGGTAACCAAAAAGCCGGCGGAAACGAGAATGGGTAAGGGCAAGGGAGCACCGGAAGGATGGGTGGCGGTAGTTAAGCCGGGCGCGGTTCTTTATGAGATGGAAGGTGTGACCAAAGAAGTGGCCAAAGAGGCTTTTCGTCTGGCTGCTCATAAATTGCCCATTGCGACGAAGTTTTTATCCAGGGAGATTTCTGATGAAAATTAAAGATATCAGAGATATGGGCATCGATGAATTGAAAAAGAAGAACACCGAGTTGGTGGAAGAATTACTGCGTCTGCGCATTCGTCATGCCTCAGAAAAGATTGAATCAACAGCGATGCTGAGTAATTTGCGAAAAGATATTGCGCGCATCAAAACGGTGTTAAGGGAAAAGGAGGCCGCAAGCTAGAAGATATGGGCGAGCGAGGAAATAAGCGCACGATTAAAGGCGTCGTGATTAGCAATAAGATGGATAAAACCATAGTGGTAAAAGCCGAGCGACTGGTAAGGCATCCGGTGTTTCACAAGTATGTGCGCAGGCATATGAAATATAAGGCTCATGACGAGAAGAACCTCTGTAAAATAGGCGATACGGTCGTGATCATCGAAACGAGGCCTATCAGCAGGGATAAGCGCTGGCGGATGCTGGAGATTACGGAAAAAGCAAAATAGCTTTATTTGATCAGGACGTTTTGATTGGAGTTAATGTTTTATGATTCAGATGCAAACCATATTAAATGTCGCGGATAATTCCGGCGCCAAGAAAGTCGCCTGCATTAAGGTGCTTGGCGGGTCAAAACGCCGTTACGCCAGCCTGGGTGATGTGATAGTTGTATCGGTTAAAGAATCTATTCCCAATTCCAAGGTAAAAAAGGGCGACGTGATGAAGGCCGTCATCGTGCGCACCGTTAAAGAAGTCAAAAGGCCGGACGGTTCTTATCTTAAATTTGACGATAATTCCGCCGTGCTGATTACCAATCAGATGGAGCCGATCGGAACGAGAATTTTCGGACCTGTTGCCCGTGAGCTGAGAGCCAAACAATTTATGAAGATTATATCTCTGGCGCCAGAGGTTTTATAAAAGGTATTTTAGAGGAAACTGATGAGCTTAAGTAAATTCAAAAAGGGCGACATGGTTAAAGTTCTTTCCGGCAAAGACAAAGGAAAAACCGGGAAAGTACTGAGAACCATGCCGGAAAAAGACAGAATAATAATCGAGAAGGTTAATCTTATTAAAAAACACCAAAGGCCGGACCAGAAGTCTAAAGGCGGTGTATTGGAAAAAGAAAGCTCCATCCATGTTTCTAACGTGGGTCTTATGTGCAATAAATGCAACACGGCAGTCCGGATAAAAAGCAAGAAGCTGGAGGACGGAAAGAAAGTGCGCATCTGCGCCAAGTGCGGCGATGCGATCAATGTGGGTTGATAAAATGGCAAGATTGAAAGAATATTATTTGAAAAATGTAGTTCCTGCCCTGAAGAATGAGTTTAATTATAAAAACCCTATGCAGGTTCCCAAGATGGAGAAAATAGTCGTCAATATGGGGCTGGGGGAAGCTATACAAAATGCCAAGATTATTGACAATGCCGTGCAGGAACTGGCGATGATCACCGGGCAAAAACCTGTCGTGACCAAGGCAAAGAAATCAATTGCCACTTTTAAATTAAGACAGGGCATGTCTATTGGCTGCTGCGTGACATTGAGAAAAGAAATCATGTATGAATTTTTTGATCGTCTGGTCAATGTGGCGCTGCCCAAGGTGAGGGATTTTCGCGGCATTTCGGCAAATGCCTTTGACGGCAGGGGAAATTTTTCTATTGGTCTGCAGGAGCAGATAATATTTCCGGAAATTGAATATGATAAAATCGAGAAAGTAAAAGGGATGAATATAACTATCGTAACTACGGCGAAGACAGACGAGGAAGCCAGGGCCTTATTGAGACTGATGGGCGTTCCCTTTAAGAATTAACATAGCCGGAGGATTGGTGTGGCCAAAAAGTCGTTAATTGCTAAATCAAAAAGAAAGAATAAATTTTCCGTAAGAGAATACAACCGCTGCCCGCTTTGCGGCCGGCCACGCGCTTATTACAGAAAGTTTGACATGTGCAGAATTTGTCTGAGAAAGCTTTCCCTGCAAGGGGAGCTTCCCGGAGTAATAAAATCGAGTTGGTAATTTTGTGTAAGGAGATAATGCATGGGGATGACTGATCCTATTGCCGATATGTTGACCAGAATCAGAAACGCGAACAAAACACGCTTTCCGAGTGTTAATGTCCATGCGTCACAGATGAATATCAATATCGCGAAGGTGTTGAAAAAAAACGGATACATAAACGCTTACGACAAAGTTAAGGACGAAAAAGGAAGGCAATTTTTAAAAATTACTCTTAAGTATCCCGATGCCAAACGAGCTGTTATTACCGACATCAAGAGGGTAAGCAAACCGGGACGCAGGGTTTATGTCGCTTCCGACAAAATACCAAAAACATTGAACGGGTATGGCATATCCATACTTTCAACTTCACGCGGCGTTATCACAGATGAAGAGGCAAGGCAGCTGAACGTCGGCGGAGAAGTGCTCTGCCAGGTTTGGTAAAAACCCACGAGAATTGACGGGAGTTGTTTAAATGTCGAGAATAGGAAAAAAACCGATAGCTTTTGCGAAAAACGTGAAAATAAGTCAGAGCGCCGGCATGGTAAAAGTGGAAGGCCCGAAGGGCATTTTATCCACGCCGTTGCCGGAAGGCATATCCATGGTTATATCTGACGGCTCTCTAGTGATTGAAAGAACATCCAACGAAAGGATGGCCCGTTCCTATCATGGATTAGCCAGAACGCTGATCGGAAATATGGTGGAAGGAGTGAGCAAAGGTTTTGAAAAACGACTGGAAATATCCGGCGTTGGCTACCGCGCGGAAGTAGCCGGTCAGGACCTGAAACTTGTGTTGGGTTTTTCCACTCCGGTGCAATACGCGATTCCCAAAGGAATAGAAGTGAAAGTGGATAAGCAGACAAATATCGTTATTTCCGGTATTGACAAACAGCTCGTTGGACGCGTGGCGGCGGAAATTAGAGCACTGAAGAAACCGGAGCCTTACAAAGGTAAAGGAATAAAGTACGCCGGAGAATATATACGGCGCAAAGCGGGCAAATCAGCCGCGGCATAATTTGGTGTTGGCAGTATTAATTTAATGGTGGCGATAACGAGGTAATAAGTTGGCATCCAAGAAAACATTAAAAGTTCGCGCAAGAAGAGAAAAAAGAGTCCGGGGAAAAATCAAGGGCACGCCGGAAAGACCGCGTTTGTGTGTTTTTCGCAGCGAGAAGCATATTTATGTTCAGGCCATTGATGACGTGCAGGCGAAGACATTAGCCACCGCTTCGACTTTGTGCAAGGAAGCGGCGGATAAAGTCAAGAGCAAGAAAAAAACAGAGGCGGCAGGTGAGATTGGCAAGCTGATTGCCCAACGGCTGATTTCTATCGGAATTGATAAAGTGGTTTTTGACCGCGGCAAGTTTCTCTATCACGGCCGGGTCAAAGCCCTGGCGGAAGCGGCACGTTCCGGCGGTCTCAAATTCTAGGAACGGATTCGAAAAAATATGGCAAGACAAGAAGCATTGGATAGAAAAGAAATGAAGGACACGGACCTTCTGGACAGAGTTATTACCATCAATCGGACCGCGAAAGTCGTTAAAGGGGGCAGAAGATTCCGCTTCAGCGCGATTGTTGTTGTCGGTGACGGCAAAGGCATGGTCGGTACAGGCCTGGGCAAGGCGCATGAGGTTCCGGAAGCCATCCGCAAAGGAATGGATATGGCCAAAAAGAATATGACGAAGGTTGCCATCAGCAACAGAACTATTCCTTATGAAGTCGTCGGCAGCTATGGCGCCGGAAAAGTTTTGCTCAAGCCCGCATCGGAAGGAACGGGTTTGATTGCCGGTGGAGCGGTACGCGCTGTTTTGGAGGTCGCGGGTGTCAGTAATATTCTGACCAAGTGTCTTGGTTCTCATAACCCCCATAACCTGGTTAAGGCCACTCTCGATGGCCTTTGTCAGTTGAAAGACCCTCAGGAAATTGTTGCTCATCGGGGCAGATAATTAATTAAAAGGAAGAGGTGGCGCTAATGAGCAAAAAATTGAAAATCACAATGGTTAAAAGCGGGATTGGCAGACCCGAAAAGCAACGAAAAGTTTTGCGCGGCATGGGTCTTAACAGACTCAATAAATGCGTTACGCTGGAAGATACGCCACAGGTTCGTGGCATGATCAATAAAGTTATTCATCTGGTTTCGGTGGAAGAGAGCAAGGGGTAATAAGATAATGGATTTGAGTTCGCTTAAGGCTCCTGCTGGGGCGACAAAAAAAAGAAAACGCGTGGGCCGTGGTGAATCTTCCGGTTGGGGGAAAACAGCGGGTCGTGGCAACAAAGGGCAGAAAGCGCGCTCGGGAGGAAAGGTGCGTGCCGGATTTGAAGGCGGACAGATGCCGCTCGCGCGCCGGTTGCCCAAAAGAGGCTTTCGCAATCCTTTCCGCGAAAAGTATGTCGCGGTGAATCTCACCGATATCTGCCGCAAATTTTCTCAGGGTGCTGTAATCAATGAAGAAGCGCTTTTGGCCAGTGGTGTTTTACGAAAGAAAGGGGACAAGGTGAAAATTCTTGCCAAAGGTGATATTAATTTCCCCGTAACAATAAAACTTTCCAAAATAAGCCAGGCGGCAAAAGAAAAAATTACCGCGGCAGGCGGAACCGTAGAAGAGGTGATTTAAATTGCTCGAAGGACTAGGTGGCGTTTCCAAGATACCGGAACTGCAAAGAAGAATCCTATTTACCCTTCTTCTTTTGGCTGTGTATCGGATCGGTGTTTACATCCCGACACCGGGCATCGACAATGTGGCGCTGATGGCGCATTTTGAGCATGCGCGCGGCTCCTTGTTTGGCCTGATGGATATGTTTGCCGGTGGGGCTTTCAGTAATTTTTCTATCTTTGCCCTCGGCATCATGCCCTATATCAGTTCATCGATTATCCTGCAGCTATTGACTGTTGCCGTGCCTCATCTGGAAAGACTTTCCAAAGAGGGTGAATCGGGAAGGCGTAAAATCACCCAATACACGCGCTACGGCACGATTCTGTTGAGCATGATTCAGGGCTTTGGCATCGCCTGGGGTTTGCAGCATATGGCTAGCCCTTCCGGAGCGCCGATTGTTCTGCAGGCAGGATGGACATTTATTCTGATGACCATTATCACACTGACCTCGGGGACGGCGTTTCTGATGTGGCTCGGTGAAACAATTACGGAAAAAGGCATCGGTAACGGAATATCGCTGATCATTTTCGCAGGTATTGTCTGCCGTATGCCCGCGGCCATTGGCAATACCTATCAACTGGTAACCGCCGGTGAATTGGGCGTGTTGATTATTTTATTGCTGACGGTAATGATGGTTCTGGTCATTGGGGCCATCGTGTTTGTTGAAGGAGGCCAGCGTCGCATTCCGGTGCAATACGCCAAAAGAATTGTCGGCCGCAAAATGTACGGTGGTCAGACAACTCATCTACCACTGAAAATCAATTCCGCCGGAGTTATTCCGCCGATTTTCGCATCTTCGGTGATTATGTTTCCGGCGACTATCGCCAACTTCGCGCAGGAAGGGTGGATGAAACAGATTGCCGGTTATCTGATTCCGGGCAAGCTCGGTTACGAAGTTCTTTACGTCGGGCTTATCTTTTTCTTCTGTTTTTTCTATACGGCAGTTACCATTAAGCCCGATGACATGGCGGAGAATATGAAAAAATTCGGCGGCTTTGTTCCTGGAATTCGTCCCGGTGGAAAGACCGCCGAGTATATCGAAACAATATTGGAAAGGCTTACTTTTAGCGGTGCTATTTACGTTTCAATTATTTGTGTGTTGCCTAGTGTTTTGATTGGGCAGTTCAATATACCTTTTTATTTCGGCGGCACGGCGCTGCTTATTGTTGTCGGCGTAGCCATGGACACCGCCGGTCAGATTGAATCTCATCTGCTGACCAGGCAATATGAAGGTTTTTTGAAAAAGGGACATATCGCCCGCAGAAGATAGAAGAGATTTTTTTGAAGAGCTTTATGTGCTGAATGGTAATTTTAAAGCTTCCGGAAGAAATAGAGAAAGCACGGGCGAGCAACAGGATTGTTGCCGAGGTTTTAAATAAAATAAGAGAAAAGATCAGACCGGGTGTTAAAACAAAAGAGCTCGATAGTTTGGCGCAGCAAATAGCGGAGAAAAGAGGAGCGAAACCGGCATTTAAAGGTTACCGGGGCTTTCCTTACGCGCTTTGCACTTCGGTTAACGAACAGGTTGTGCACGGCATGCCATCCGAGCGAGTGTTGGTAGAAGGCGATATCATCGGGCTCGATTTTGGAATTTATTATCAGGGTTTTTTTGGCGATGCCGCAATCACCTTGCCCGTGGGCAAAATAACTCAGCAGGCGGCTCGGCTGATTGAGGTGACAGAAAAAAGTTTATACGCGGCCATCTCCCATGCGCAGATAGGTAACAGGGTTGGCGCGATATCGGCAGCGGTACAGAAAACCGTGGAAGACAACGGTTTTTCCGTAGTGAGGGATTATGTCGGGCATGGCATTGGTAAGGAATTGCACGAGGACCCCCAGATCCCCAATTTCGGCAGGAAAGACCGCGGCATTGAATTAAAAGGCGGCATGATTCTGGCCATTGAGCCGATGGTTAATGAAAAGGATTACAGGGTGGCAGTTTTACCGGATGGTTGGACGGTGGTTACGGCGGATGGCGGATTATCGGCGCATTTTGAACACTCTGTAGCGGTTACGGACAATGGACCGGACATATTGAGTAGGATGAATTAAGTTTTTCCGGTATTTAGGCAAAAAATTATGGCCAAAGAGGAAGCGATAGAAGTGGAAGGCAGGGTTATCGAGCCGCTGCCCAATGCGATGTTCAGAGTTGAGCTGGAAAACGGGCATAAAGTTCTGGCGCACATTTCCGGCAAGATGCGGATGCATTTTATTAAAATACTGCCCGGGGATAAAGTGACCGTGGAGCTTTCGCCTTATGATTTAACCCGGGGCCGGATTACTTACCGGACGAAATAAATTTTATATCTGGCCAGATTAGGAGTTAGTGGTGAAAGTAAGATCATCTGTGAAAAAAATGTGCGAGAAGTGCAAAATTATCAAACGCAAGGGTGTGTTGCGCGTTATTTGCGAGAACCCCAAGCATAAACAGCGTCAGGGTTAGTTTGGCGAAATTCAGGAGGTATTTTTAGGTGGCACGAATTTCCGGTGTTGATTTACCGAAAAACAAAAGAATGGAAGTCGCTTTGACTTATATTTACGGCATCGGCCGCACCAAGGCAAAGCAGATCCTTAAGGATGCAAATGTAAGTCCCGACACAAAGACTGACGAGCTTGCCGATTCGGAAATATCAGCGATCAGAACCATTATTGATAAAGACCTCAAAGTTGAAGGCGACTTGAGGCGTGAAGTGTCCATGTCCATTAAAAGACTGATGGATATCGGGACATATCGCGGCCTGCGTCATCGCAAGGGACTTCCCGTGAGAGGGCAGAGAACACACACGAACAGCCGGACAAGAAAAGGTCCGCGCCGCACAATCGCAGGCAAAAAGAAATAAGTAATAACTTTCGACCGGAGGAAAAATGGCGAAGGCAGTCAAAAAGACAGGCAAAAAAAAGGAAAAGAAAAATATAACCGACGGGATCGCGCATATTCAGTCGACGTTTAATAATACCATCATCACGATCACCGATCTGACGGGTAACGTAGTGGCGTGGTCATCGGCGGGCATGCAGGGATTCAAGGGGTCGCGCAAGAGCACCCCATTTGCCGCGCAGATGGCTGCGGAAGACGCAGTGCGCAAGGCCAAGGAACAGGGCATGCGCAAAGTGCAGGTATACATAAAAGGCCCCGGAGCGGGCAGGGAATCTGCGCTTAGGTCGTTGCAACTGGCTGGTCTTACGATTACCGTCATCCGCGATGTGACGCCTGTTCCTCACAACGGCTGCAGGCCGCCGAAACGCAGAAGAGTTTAATCAGGTAAGTTCAATTACCGGTAAAATTAGCAGAATTTAAGGGAGGCATTTTGGCAAGATATAAAGATTCTTCATGTAGATTGTGCCGACGTGAAGGTTTGAAACTTTTCATCAAGGGCGATAGATGTTACACGGAAAAGTGCTCTTTCGAAAGAAGGGGTTATGCGCCGGGGGATCACGGACAGTCGCATAAAAAGCAGCATTCCGATTATGGTGTGCAGCTGAGAGAAAAGCAAAAACTTAAAAGAATGTACGGACTCTTAGAAAAACAGTTCCGCGGTTATTTTGAAAAAGCGGATCAGCAAAAAGGTATTACGGGCAGCAATCTGCTGATTTTTCTCGAAAGAAGAATGGACAACATGATTTTCCGCATCGGTTTTGCCAGTTCCCGCGTGGAGGCAAGACAGATGGTTAATCATGGGCATTTTTTGGTTAACGGCAAACCTGTCAATATACCATCATATTTGCTTAAAGCGGGAGACGAAATTCAGGTTAAGGATAGCAGCCGCAAGATAACTAGAATCCTTTCGGCAATGGAGACAGTTGCCCGGCGCGGCGTGCCTCATTGGCTGGAATTGGATAAAGATAATTTCAAGGCATCCATTAAAATGTTGCCGGTACGCGAGGATTTGACCATGCCGGTGCAGGAACAGCTAATCGTGGAACTCTGTTCTAAGTAAAATAATTTTTTTATCAGCCAGCTAAAAGGTAGGTATAATTATGCAGAGGAACTGGTCAAGTTTAATTCGACCCAAGCGTATAGACGTGGATAGCGCGACGCACACGAGCTCTTACGGGGAATTTACCATTCAACCTCTCGAAAGAGGATTCGGTATAACGTTGGGTAATTCTTTAAGACGTGTGTTGCTTTCATCTATTCAGGGCGCGGCCATTGTTTCCGTGAAGATTGAAGGGGTGTTGCATGAATTTTCCACTCTTCCAGGAGTGAAAGAGGATATAACAGACATAATTCTGAATTTAAAAGGCGTTCGTTTTCAGTTAGGGCAGGCAAATGTCAAAGAAGTACGCATCGATGTTGAGCGTACCGGGCCTGTTACCGCAAAAGACATAATTACCGACGGTTCGGTGGAAGTGCTTAACCCCGAACACCATATAGCGACTATTTCGGGAAGCGGCAAATTCAAGGCATCCATGATGGTGAAAATGGGAAAAGGTTACTTGCCGGCGAAAAAAGAGCTGGATCCGGATCAACCGGAAGGAACAATAAATATTGACGCGATCTTTTCGCCGATAAAGAAAGTTAATTACGTTGTATCCCACGCGCGTGTCGGCCAGATCACCGATTATGATAAGCTGGTGCTGGAAGTATGGACCGACGGCTCGGTGAAGCCGGAAGATGCCATCGCCTATTCGGCCAAGATATTAAAAAAACAACTGGACGTTTTCATCAATTTTGAAGAAATTGAAGAAGAGGCCGAACCGATAATCGAAGATGAAAAGGGAGATATTAATAAAATATTACTGCGCTCAGTTGAAGATCTGGAACTTTCCGTAAGATCCGCCAATTGTCTAAAAAATGCGGGAATTAATACCATTGGCGAACTGGTACAAAAAACAGAGGCGGAAATGCTCAAGACGAAGAATTTCGGGCGCAAATCGTTGAGCGAGATAAAGGACATTCTCAATGAATACGGTTTAAGTTTTGGAATGAATGTGACGTCCTTAACACCTGAGGAGATTAATCAGGGATAGGATATTGAAACGTCAGTTATGGTCAGGAAAGGAATGTTGGAGAGATGTATCACGGTAAAGCGGGCAGAAAGTTAGGCAGAACATCCAGCCACAGGGAAGCCATGTTCCGTAATATGGTTACTTCCATAATAAAGCATGAGCGTATCCGCACCACGGACGCCAAGGCCAAAGAAGTGAGAAAAATTGCCGAAAAAATGATAACGTTGGGTAAAAGGGGTGATTTGCACGCGCGTCGACAGGCGCTAGCTTTTGTCCGTGACAAGGAAATGGTGCAGAAACTTTTCGGCGAGCTGTCCGAGCGTTATCGCGAGCGCAACGGCGGATACACCCGCATTGTAAAAGTCGGTTACCGAGCCGGTGATAACGCGCCTGTTTCTATTTTGGAATTCATTGCCGAAGATAGAAAAAAAGAGAAAGCGGACGAAAAAGACAAGGCGAAAAAGAGAGCGAAGGGAAAAGCTGAAACCGCAACACAGGTGAAAGCGCCGCCCAAATCCAAGGAAAAAGCCAAAAAATCGGAGTATAAAGAAGAAGGTAAAAAAGAAAAAAAAGATAAATAAAATAAATAAAATAAATAAAAACCATCATTGTAGATAGATAAAAGGCAGGCCATTGTGGCCTGCCTTTTTTATTATTGTTTTTTTATGTAAAAAAATGCTACTTAAGCGTAAAATTCGCTAAAAAATGGAGGTTTGGTATGGCAGAAAAGAAAATCGGCGAAGTCGTAAAATTTTTTGCAAAACCTTCCGTGGCTGCCGTCAAGATTCAGGAAGGAGAGCTTTCCGTCGGGGACAGTATCAAATTTGTCGGCCACACAACTGATTTTACGGATGTCATTAAATCAATGGAGGTGGAGAATAAATCAGTGCAGAAAGCCGTGGCCGGTGATTTCATCGGTGTTAAAGTTTCTGATCGCGTTCGCCCCGGTGATGAAGTGTTCAAAATCATTCCGGATTAACTTGATTTATTAAATTATGCCGAAAATTTTGATTGTCGACGATGAGAAGGATATCGTTGACCTGATTGCGTACAATCTAGAAAGTGAAGGGTTCTCCGTTGCCAAAGCTTATGACGGCGAATCGGCGATAAGGATGATTAAAGCAAAAAAGCCGGATTTGGTCATTCTTGATCTGATGCTGCCGGGAATAAACGGCATCGATGTCTGTAAAAACCTGCGTGCGAATCCGGCAACCTCTGATCTGCCCATTATCATGCTTACCGCCAAGGCCGACGAGGTGGATAAAGTTGTTGGTCTGGAAATAGGCGCGGATGATTATATTACGAAGCCCTTCAGCGTCAAAGAACTGATGGCGCGCATAAGATCAATTTTGCGCCGCGTGCAGGATAGGGATAAAACAAAATCTCCGGAAAAATTCAGTCACGCCGGCCTGGAGATTAATTATGCATCATGCAAGGTTAATATACACGGCAAAGCGATAAATTTGAGCCCCATGGAACTAAAGCTGCTTTTCTTTTTTTCCCGGCATCCCGGACGTGTTTATACAAGGGATCAGATTATTGATTATGTTTGGGGAGACGGAACATTTATAACGCCACGCGCTGTCGATGTGCATATCCGAAGGCTTCGCTCACAGATCGAAAAAGACGTGGAAAACCCTAAATATATTTTAACTGTCCGCGGTTTCGGATATAAGTTTGCAGATATCAAATAAAATCAAAAGATTGCAAATATATCGTCATATCAGATAATTTATCGACCTTTTCACTTTGCTGTCATCAAATTGTAACATTTGTGCGGTAGTGTTCTTCCAATTTAATCAAGGAGGAAACTATTATGTTCAAAATGTTTAAAAAATCTGTGTGCGCGGCGGCAGCCTTTCTGATGATGGCTTCTGTTAGTTTTGCCGCAGATTCAATTGTAATCAAGGGTTCGACAACTGTTTTACCGATCATGCAGGCCGCTGTTGAGGCCTATATGAAAGCCAATCCGGGTGTGCAGATATCTGTTTCCGGCGGCGGCTCTGGCGAGGGAATCAAGGCAATTATTGATAAGACCACGGACATTGCCATGTCCTCCAGGGAAATAAAGAAAGAGGAAATAGAATTGGCCAAAACCAGAGGGGGAAATCCGGTGGAACATGTCATTGCTCATGATGCTTTGATCCCCATTGTTCATCCGCGAAACAAAGTGTCCAATTTAACTATTGATCAATTGAGTCAAATCTATCAGGGCAATATCACCAATTGGAAAGAAGTGGGAGGTGAAGACCTCAAGATTGTTGCTATTTCGCGTGATTCTTCATCCGGAACATTTGAATCCTGGGATCATTTTGTGATGAAAAAAACAAAGGTTACACCGCGCGCCCAAATGCTGGCTTCCAGTGGTGCGGTCACAACTGCCGTCGCCAAAAATCGTTACGCTATAGCATATGTCGGCATTGGTTATCTAAATAAAAACGTAAAAGCTCTTTCAGTAAATGGTGTGAAAGGAACGGCGGAAACTGCTCTTTCCAAAGAATACCCTTTGTCGAGGGAGCTTTATGTTTATACTAATGGCGAACCGGTCGGCGAAATCGCCAAATTTATCGCGTTTCTTAAGTCAAAAGAAGGGCAGAAAATTGTTGGTAAAGTCGGCTATGTTCCGATGATTTCTTTAAAATAATTATTTTAAAAAAGTAAAAAGAAGAAAAAGGTTTTGCAGCGGCTTAAAATGATGTATAAGCCGCTGCAGAACTTTTATTCATTAATTGGCGAAGCCAAATATATTGTTTTGTCAGAGGCATAACTGGAAAAAATGACACGTCAGGCAAAAGAGATATTTATCAAATACATTTTTTTTATCTTCGCCCTCGTTTCGGTAATTGTTCTGGCGATGATTGTTTTTTCTCTTTTCCGGGAAGGCCTGCCGATATTTAAAGTTGTTTCTTTCAAAAATTTTGTTTTCGGTATGGAGTGGTATCCGACATATGATCCGCCCGATTTCGGCATCTTTCCCCTTATTGTCGGTTCATTCGTTGTCACTTTTTTCGCCACGCTAATCGCCGTACCGCTGGGGGTTTTAGCGGCAATATATATTTCCGAGATAGCTCCGCGGGCAATAAAGGAAATACTAAAATCGGTCATTGAGCTTTTGGCCGGTCTTCCCTCTGTTGTTCTGGGTTTCTTCGGCATGGTTGTGGTGGCTCCAATACTGCAGGAAACTTTTGATCTTCCCACCGGTCTTAATATAGTCAACGCTTCAGTTATTCTCGCGCTCATGGCAATACCAACAATATCCAGCATATCGGAAGACGCTCTCTACGCCGTGCCGCAAGAATTTAAAGAAGCTTCTTACGCGCTAGGCGCGACAAAATATGAGACCATTATCAAAGTAATATTTCCCGCCGCTTTGTCTGGTATATCCACGGCGGTGATGCTGGGAATGGCCAGGGCGATTGGTGAGACGATGGTGGTATTGATGGTGGCGGGAGGCTCCGCCGCGATTCCGGAGAGCATTTTTGATTCCGTGCGGCCTATGCCGGCAAGCATCGCGGCGGAAATGGGAGAAACTCCCTATCGCAGCGCTCATTATCACGCTCTTTTTGCCACGGGTATGGTTTTATTTTTTCTGACATTAACATTTAATATTATTGCCGATTACGTTTCGCATAAGTTTAAGCAGACAGGTTCCGCAACGCTTTAGGTATAAGCAACATGAAGCATGCTATTAATAATCAGATTAATCAGATGAAATGGCGCTATTTAAGGCAATCCGCTTTTTTTGGCCTTTTGCGCGCTTCCGCCCTGATCATTACCCTGGCTTTAGGCGGCATTATTTTTTATATTTTGTATAATGGGCTTTCCGTCATCAGTTGGGAATTTATCTCAAAACCGCCAACGCACTCCATGACCAAAGGCGGCATTATGCCTGCTATCCTGGGCACAATTTATCTTACTGTGGGAGCTATTTCCATAGGCTTACCGCTGGGTGTCGCTTCCGCTATATATTTAACTGAGTACGCCAAGCAGGGAAAGATGATCCGTTTTATTAAAGTCGGTATAAATTGTTTGGCTGGTGTACCTTCCGTGGTGTTTGGGTTATTCGGTCTGGCTTTCTTTGTTATTTTGTTTAAATTTGGTTCCAGCATCCTTGCCGGTTCATTAACGCTGGGCTTTTTGATATTGCCGACAATTATCGGAGCATCCGAAGAGGCGCTCAAATCTGTGCCGCAGACATTCCGCGAGGCATCCCTTGCTTTAGGCGTTTCCAAATGGCAGACAATTTATCGTATCGTTCTTCCCAATGCCTTGCCGGGTATCCTCACTGGTTCTATTTTGGGAATCGGCCGCGCCGCGGGCGAGACAGCGCCGATCATGTTTACTGCCGCGGCATACTTTACGGCAAAATTGCCCGGATCGATTTTTGACGAGGTAATGGCGCTGCCTTATCATATCTATGTGTTGGCGACGGCTGGGACAAATATTGAAGCCACCAGGCCGATTCAGTATGGAACAGTACTGGTTCTAGTCGCTGTGGTTTTAGGCATCAATTTGATTGCGATACTTATCCGCGGTTATATGAGAAGACATAAAAGGTGGTAAAAATGGATGCAAATGTTATTATCAGTCTGAACAACGTAAATTTCTATTACGGGCAAAACCGTGCCCTGACGGATATCACCATGAATTTTCGTAAAAACAAGGTTACGGCGCTTATCGGCCCATCCGGCTGCGGTAAATCGACCCTCTTGCGGCTGTTAAACAGAATGAACGAACTGATCGATGATACACGCGTCGAAGGCGATATAATTTACGAAGGAAAAAACATTTATTCTCCGGATATCGATCCGGTCGAAATCCGCAAGAAAATCGGCATGGTTTTTCAAAAACCTAATCCTTTTCCGAAAACAATTTATAACAATATCGCATATGGTCCTAAACTCACAGCCAGTAATACCGGTGATATCAATATGTTAGTAGAGCAAACTCTGAAGCAGGCGGTATTGTGGGACGAAGTAAAGGATATTTTAAACCAATCGGCAATGAAGCTTTCCGGCGGCCAGCAGCAGCGTCTGTGTATCGCCCGCGCCCTAGCGATGAAACCGGATATATTGTTGATGGATGAGCCGACATCAGCCCTCGATCCGATTTCCACGGCGAAAATTGAGGAACTAATCGAAGAGTTAAAGAAGGATTACACAATTATCATTGTCACGCATAACATGCAGCAGGCCGCCCGTATTTCCGACGAAACCGCTTTCTTTTATCTGGGTAACCTGATTGAATATAATAAAACAGAAAAAATATTCACCAAACCGGATGTCAAGCAAACAGAGGATTATATAACCGGAAGATTTGGCTGATATTATAACCGGAGGATAAGATGGAAGAAAGAAGACACACCAGTTCCCATTACGAAAAAGAGCTGCAGGAAATTAAAAATGATTTGATTTACATGGGCACGTTGACCGAAAAAAGCATCAAGATGGCCATGGAATCTTTAACTGAAAGGGATTCGGCCCTGGCCCAAAAGGTAATCAGCGCGGATGACGAAATAGACAGGTGCGACGCTCAACTTGAGGAAAAGTGCATCCGTATTCTGGCCCTTCGCCAGCCGACCGCCATCGATTTACGATTTATTACCACGGCCATAAAAATTACCGGGCATCTGGAGCGCATCGGTGACATGGCGGTGAATATCGCGGAAAAAGCTATTCAGCTCAATGAAGAGCCGAAACTGAAGCCATATATAGATTTGCCGCGCATGTCCGGTATGGTCATCGAGATGATCAGAAACTCGCTGGATTCATTTATTAATGAAAATTTGGAATTAGCGGAGAAAGTCCGGCAGCAGGAGCAAATTGTTGACGATTTAAACGAGCAGATATTCCGTGAGTTGCTGACTTTCATGCTCAATGATTCAAAGACGATTCAAAGAGCCATCTATATTATGCAGGTTTCGAAAAACCTGGAGCGCATAGCGGATCACTCTAAAGGCATAGCCGATATGGTTACCTATATGGTCACGGGTGAATCAGTCCGTCATCAGGAACAGTCAGCCGACTGAAAGAGACGACAATGAAGAAAAACCTGTTTCTTAAAATATTTTTCTCCTATTTAGTTATTATTACCGTTTCCTTTTTTGTTTTGGACCTTTTGATAAAGGACGAAATAAAAAAAGTTCTGATTTCTAAAGTTGAAGCCGAGCTGAAAGCTTATGTGGCATTGGTTGATTTGCAATCACTTTCGGAGGTGTCTGCGCAGTTAAACAGGATATCGCAGATATCTAATTCCCGGGTAACGCTTATTGATGCGTCGGGCAGCGTCCTGGCGGATTCGGAAAAAGAGGTTAAAGACCTGGACAACCATTTGCACAGACCGGAGGTTCAGGAATCAAGGGTCAAAGGATACGGCAGATCGGTTCGTTTCAGCAATTCCCTTAATGTGGATATGCTCTACATTGCCGCCCCGGTAAAAAGAGACAACAAAATCATGGGATATATTCGCCTTGCCCGCCCCTTGCAGGACGTAAAAGATTTTATAGAAAAGGTTTATCAATCTATTTTTGTGACCATCGTAATTTTGGCCATAATATCTCTGCTTACCGCTCTTTTTATATCATATCGTCTTGCCGCGCCTATCCGCTTAATGGAAAAAGTAACAAGAAAATTAAGGCAGGGGCAGCAGGCCAGCGCCATACTGCTTCATACTTCCGACGAAACAAGAAAACTCGCCGATAATATCAATTACCTTGTCGAAGAACTGAAAAACCAAATCAGGCTGGCCAATGAAGAAAAAAGCAAATTAATGACCGCCATTACCAGCATCAATGAGGGCGTGTTAATTCTGAATGAAGAAGAAAAGATTGAATTTATCAGTCCGGCAATCAACAATATTCTTAATCAGAAATACGATAATATATTTGGCAAAACATTGATGGAGGCACTGCGTAATCTGGAATTATTGGATTTGTATAAAAAGTTCAAAGAAACGAGGAGTGCTGTTTCCGGCGAAGTCACGCTGGGAGATGCAGATCCGGTCATCACTAAAGTGAGCATTTCTCCTTTTCACGGCGCAAATGAAAGCGAGAAAGCGATGGTGGTTTTTCATGATATAACGCGACTCAGAAAACTGGAAATGATCCGCACGGATTTTGTTGCCAATGTGACGCATGAAATACGCACGCCGCTGACGGCCATTATCGGTTATCTGGAAACGATCAAATCAGGAAAAGTCAAGAATACCGAAGATATAAACAAGTTTGTATCCATTATGCTGAATCAGGCGCAAAGGCTCAATCGCCTTGTGGAAGACTTGATGACCATATCGAAAATTGAATTGGGAGAAATGAGCTTCAAACATGAAGACATTGATCTTTCGGAGGTAATCGGCGGTGTTATTCCATTGCTGGAAAGGAAAGCTCAGGAAAAAAAGATAAAGATAATAAACGGCATGACGCAGAGAATGAAAACGATCAGAGGCGATAAGGATCGCCTTATGCAGATATTTGTCAATATATTGGATAACGCCGTAAAATTTACGCAAGAAAACGGCGAGGTAACGATTAATGCCTCGGAAACAAAAGGAGGCGTGATTGTTGATATAACTGATACGGGGACAGGCATACCAAAAGAAGAAATACAGAGGTTAGGTGAGCGCTTCTATCGCGTGGATAAAACACGCTCCCGCGATTTGGGAGGCACAGGATTGGGACTCTCCATCGTGAAGCATCTGATGGTTGCGCATGGCGGTCGCATGGAAATAAAAAGCGCACTCGGTCGCGGCACAACCGTTTCATTGTTTTTTCCTTATTTTCAAGGATAATTAAGTTGGAAAAGCACCTGATCATCGGCGCCAGTGATGCTGGAATCAGCGCGGCGCTCCGTATAAAAGAGATAAGACCGGATTCTGCTGTAAAGGTAATTGACGCTGATTATTATCCGAATTTCAGCATTTGTGGACTTCCGTTTTTGATCAGTTCAGAGGTTTCTGACTGGCGCAAATTAGCGCATAGGACTATTCCTGAAATTGAGAAAAATGGCATTCAGCTTTTACTGGGCAAGAAAATTAAATTTATTAATCCTCAAAAGAGAATAATCGCTTATGCTGAGCAGAATGGCGCGTTTTCCGAATTGATTTATGACCGGTTGCTTCTGGCCACAGGTGGGATTTCTCTTATCCCTCAAATTAAAGGCGTGGAAAATGAAGGCGTATTTTTCTTGCGGTGGATCGGCGATGGTTTAAAAATCCAGAAATATTTATCGCAACATCAGGTGAAATCAGCCGCTGTTATCGGCGGTGGCTATATCGGAATGGAAATGGCTGATGCCCTGGTGAAGCGGGGAATCCAGGTGACTGTATTGGAATATGCTCCTTCAGTGCTTACGACGCTGGATGCGGAACTCGCCAGTTATATAAAAAAGGAATTGGAGAAGAATGATGTAATTGTAAAAACGCATCATGAAGTAAAAGAAATTATACGCAGCAATAACGGCCTTTTCATCATAAACAAAAGAGGAGAAAACCTGTCCGCTGATTTGGTAATTGTCGCTGCGGGAGTTAAGCCGAACATCAGCATTGCGGCAACGGCGGGGGTGGCGCTGGGGATAAGTGGAGCAATAAATGTGGATCGGCAAATGAAAACCAATTTGCCGGATATTTACGCCGCCGGCGATTGCGCGGAAACTTGGCACAGGATTGTGAGAAAAAATGTTTATCTGCCTCTCGGTTCAACCTCTCATAAACAGGGTCGGATTGCCGGGGAGAATATGGCGGGAGGCGACGCCGGCTACGAAGGCAGTTTAGGCACTCAGGTAGTGGCAGTATTTAATGCAGTGGCCGCAAAAACAGGATTGCGCGAAACGGAGGCAGCGTCTGCCGGATTTATGCCGGCGACAGCGCAGTGCGCAGCGTGGGATCATAAAGTCTATTACCCGGATGCGCGTCAAATCATTATTCGCATTACCGGGGATCGGCAAACAGGCAAATTGCTGGGAGCGCAAATGGTCGGCCATCGGTCTTCTCAGGTTGCCAAGCGTATTGATGTTTTAGCCGCTGCGCTCTATCACGGCATGAAAGTGGCGGATATCGATAAATTGGATTTAAGTTACACACCTCCTTTGAGCACTCCATGGGATCCGGTGCAAATGGCGGCACACGCCTGGGTGAAAGAATATTGCTCGAATAGCTTGTAATCAAAAGCGGAAAATGATGTAAAAATTCTGCCAAAAAATTTATGGATTTTTACATTATTGCGCAGCAGGGTTGCATGGATAGCCAGCTTGTCCAAGCTATCGGTCTAAAATATCATCCGGTCGCGCTGATCTGGGCTGATAAAAACCCGCGGATGCCCTACAGTTTGCCGAAGGCAAATGAGGATGTGTCATGCGGCTGGCGATTCAAGCGGCCAAGGGTAAAACGTTGGTGGCAGACGACAAGAAATTTTGGTGCATCGGCGGTGGCGTGGGTCTGGGTTTTGGCAATCAATACAAAATTATCCCGGCGGCGAAAACGGATTTTGTCGTTTTCTTTCATCAGGCAACGAGAAGAGAGCGGGTGGCACGGAAACAGCTTAAAAGATAAAGCCTTTTTTGCGCGAGAAAACGTATGATAATTTTTTGCACGACGAGCGTTACATCAAATCTCCGATCTTGGTGGAAAAATTTATCAGTAATCTGCCGATTGCTAATATACCAAAGCCATACGTTGTTTTTAAGCCGCTTGATTATCTGGATAACAGAAAAGAGAAGCCGCAGGCCATCATTTTTTTGTCAATCCGGATCAGTTAAGCGCGTTGGTGGTGTTGGCCAATTACGGACGCGAAAGTAACGAAAATGGTAATGCACCCCCTTCAGGAAACCGTTTTTTAGTCAGTGCACAGAGAGCTGACTGACCTGTTCTTTGGTAAATATTAGCGGCGCTTTCAATCCAATGGTGGAGTGATAACGCTCGTTATTGTAATA